>Ga0114932_10003447_pt1 | contig 15493 bp, 16 predicted proteins | sample 2SBtaG_2_FD_87286 | JGI IMG/M metagenome (GOLD analysis project Ga0114932, IMG submission 87286) | Deep subsurface microbial communities from Kolumbo volcano to uncover new lineages of life (NeLLi) - 2SBTROV12_ACTIVE470 metaG | ecosystem: Environmental > Aquatic > Marine > Volcanic ...
ATAATGAACTCACCTATAATTCGTATTGGTAATGGTTACGATGTACACCGCCTGGTTGCTGGAAGAAAGCTGATCCTCGGCGGTGTTGATATTCCGCATTCGACGGGACTTGATGGCCATTCCGATGCCGATGCCTTGCTGCACGCATTGTGTGATGCACTCTTAGGCGCCGTCGGTGCGGGGGATATTGGTGCGCATTTCCCCGATACAGACCCGCAATGGAAAGGAATATCCAGCATGGTTTTGCTGGAACAAGTATCTGCTCTTTGTAGAGACAGAGGGTTCGCAGTTTCCAATATTGATACCATCATCGTAGCGCAAAAACCAAAATTGGCTTCTTTTTTACCAGATATGAAAAAGAATATTGCGCAGGCAATGTCTATAGACATCGGACAAATAAATATTAAAGCTACAACAACAGAAAAACTGGGTTTCACCGGCAAGGAAGAAGGCATTGCCGCATACGCCGTAGCCTTGTTATCCAAAACGGTTAACTAAAATGATTACCTCACGCATAGTCATAACCGGTATCGGATTAACAGCCCCTAATGGAAACAACCTGAAAGAATTTCGCGACAACCTTCTCAATGGTGTTTCGGGAGTGCAGGAGTACGAAACCCGTTATATGGGCAAAGTGCTTGCCGGAGTTTGTGATTTTGACGAACTCAAATACCAGAAAAAAAAGGAACGTCGTCGCGGAACCCGTGTGGGTTCGGTTTCTATTTATTGTTCACGAGAAGCTTTTGCCGACTCGGGACTTGACCTCGAGTCGATCAACCGTTCACGAATTGGCGTTTATCTGGGAACCACAGAACACGGCAACGTAGAAACTGAAAACGAAGTCTACAACATCAGCAAATACGATTACGATGTGAAGTACTGGTCACATCATCATAATCCCCGAACTGTGTCAAACAACCCTGCTGGTGAAGTCACTTTGAATATGAAAATCACCGGTCCGCATTACACCATTGGGGCAGCCTGTGCTGCAGGTAATATGGGAGTCATTCAGGGAGCCCAAATGTTGCGGCTGGGAGAAGTGGATCAAGCATTAGCCGGTGGTGTTTCCGAAAGCATCCATACCTTCGGAATTTTTGCCAGCTTTAAAAGTGAAGGCGCACTGGCCGAACACGAAGACCCGACCAAAGCCAGTCGCCCGTTTGATAAAAACCGAAACGGAATTGTTTGCTCTGAAGGCGGTTGCGTTTATACCCTCGAACGTCTGGAAGATGCCGAAAAGCGCGGCGCCAAAATTTATGGGGAAATTGTAGGCTATGCCTCAAATTCCGACGCCATCGATTTTATTTTGCCAGATCCAGGTAGGCAAACCCAATGTATGCGATTAGCACTTGATCGTGCTGGACTCAAACCCAATGATATCGATATTCTAAATGCCCATGCAACCGCAACTCAGATGGGAGACATTCAGGAAACCAAAGCCATTCGCGATGTATTCGGCAATGATTCTAAAACCCGCGTCAACAATACGAAAAGTTTTATCGGTCACACGATGGGTGCAGCGGGTACTTTGGAACTGTCCGGTAACTTACCCGCCTTTGAAGATAATATGGTTCATCCCACCATCAACCTCGATGATCTGGACCCTGAATGTGCCGTCAACAATCTCGTTGCCAATACTCCAGAAAAACTCCCTTCAGTAACCTACATCATGAACAACTCTTTCGGCATGTTCGGCATCAACTCCGTTTTGATTGTCAAAAAATTTACAGGTTAGGCCCTGCTGCCTAATAGGTCGATTCCTTTATAGTGAGACATTTATCCTCAAGTTTCTAGAAATAATTGTATAGAGCGTCATTGCGAGGAACCAACGGTGACGAAGCAATCCAGAAGAAAAATACTGGATCGCCGCGCCGCTGTGCGGCTCGCGATGACGTAGCTCGGTCGCCATCCCCCTTACAAGGGGGATTGAGGGGGTTGCTTTAATTGATCCCCCTCTTTCCCAAAGAGGGCAGGGGTGATTTACTATATTTTTCCCTAAAATATTTCGTTCGGCATAAAGAATATTTTCTGTTACGTTACAGAAACTCTTTATTATTTTTCAGGACATCCGCATGAGTGGAACCGAAACCGCCTTGATTATTGCCCTAGGTATCATTGTAGTTGGTGCGTTGATCAATAAAGGCCGTGTAAAAAATTTCTTTTTGAAATCGGATGAATTTGAGATGGGTATTAACTCGGCAGAACCCCAAACTCCTCAAGCGCTATCTCCTCAACCTGTTTCGTCTCAAACCCAGATTGTCCAAGTTGGTTTAAGCGAAGAAGGAATTAAAAAAGAGCTTGAAAGCCGTGAAGAAAATTTAATAAAAAGAATTGAAGAAAAAAACAAATTACTCGTTGAGAAAATTCAAAAGTCATTGAATCCTGAAGACCAAGTAGATCAGAAGTTAGTGCTTGAAATAAATATTTTGAAACAGGAACTATCAAGAGTTGAAGCCAAACTGGCGAATACAGAACAAGCTTTAGAAGAAAGGAAAAATGTTTTAGAAGAAACAGAAAAGGCTTTGGAGAGCGAACAGATAAAGAACGCGGTTCCTGAAGATCAACTTGCGCAGGCCCACAAAAAACTAGAGAAAGGGGATTCCTCAAAAGCCGAAGAATTATTTGAGCAGATATTGCGGGAAGCCACAACCAAAGCCGAAGCCGGGGCTGAGGCGGCGTACCAGCTTGCTAAACTGGCTGAAGAACGTATTGATTACCAAGAAGCGTTGCGGTTATATGAAAAAGCGGTTCAGTTGGTTCCCGAAAACTCTTTCTATTTAAATGAAGCAGGTGTAATGCTTCGTACTCTCGCCCATTACGACCAGGCGATATAATATTATGAAAAGGCTGGTTTGCAACATCAGGTTGAAGTTGTAAAAAATAATGTTGCTGAATTGAAAAAAGATGCAGGCAGGGAGTAAGTTGGAGAGCATATTTTAACCACCCTCTCCTCTCAAGGGAGAGGGAGTAAAAATTCCTTCTCCCCTGGAGGGAGAAGGTTAGGATGAGGGGGGAAATAAATAACAATATAGGAAATTTGATCGTGCCGCTTTCTTCTTTTAAAGCTGTTTTTTTTGATGTCGGGGGGACCTTGATTCGTGTTCACCCTTCGGTGGGTGATGTTTATGCCAAACATGCACGAGCTTTTGGCTTTTCTGGTGAAGCTGAAGAATTAAACCGAAGGTTTCGGGCGCAATGGAAGAAAATGGGAGGTATCGAATCTTTGGGCAATAAGTCCGGTGCGAAAGCAGAAGAAAAATTCTGGAAAGATTTGGTGTTTGAAGTTTTTCAACCTTTGGGAGGACTCGACCGTTTCGATGAATATTTTAAACTGATTTTTGAAGTGTTTCGAGATGGTTCCAATTGGAAGATCTATGAAGATGTGATCGAGTCTAAAATTTTTGAAAAACTCAAAGAACGGGGAATTGTTTTAGGTGTTATTTCGAATTGGGATTCGCGACTGACCTCGACCTTGGAAAATTTAGAACTGGCAGATCATTTCAAGTTTATTCTTCCTTCCGCGGTAGTGGGTTCTGCCAAGCCGGATAAAAAAATATTTGAAGAAGCTTTGCGTCTCAGTGGTGTCCAGCCACACGAAGCCTGCCACATAGGAGATGAGATTAAAACAGATATTGATGGCGCTAGAAATTTAGGGATTCATGCCATTCTGCTTGATCGGGAGAACCGATTCGATGAGTACACCGAACGCAAGGTTCGATCTTTTTTGGAACTGGTCTAGAAGGGGCCTAAGGTTTGTAACCTATAGTGCCAATGAACTTTGCGTTTTTGAAGGTGGTGTCTTTGGTGGTGGCGGATGTCAAATTTGCTTTGGTGAGATCGGCCCCGTGAAGGGATGCAGAGGTTAGGTTGGCCCTGCTTAGGTCGCAACTATTTAAATTCGCGAATGTCATGCTTGCCTTTATACATCTCGCCCCGGCCAAATTAGCCTTTGTCAAATTAGCCCTGCTAAGGGTGGTGTTCTCAAGAGTCGCCCGGCTTAAATCTGCTTCTCTAAGGTTCGCGGTGGTAAAATCCGCTTCCGTCAAGTTTGCGCCTTGGAAATTACTTTTGGCGATAAAAGTCTTAACAAATTTAGTTTTTATACATCGGGTGTTGCTGAAATTCGCGGAAGCAATGGTCAACCCACTAAAATCCAATCCCGATAGATCCAAACCGGAAAAATCCATTCCATTGGAATTCTCAATACTCTTGGTAATGAGTAATCTTCTAACTTCGTCTATCGTAATGTTTGCCATTGAATTTCCATCAGTTTACGGCGGGTTTCAATCGTTCCGACTATAACCATTCCGATCCTCCATAACAAGTTTAAATTTGTTATTAGATTTACTTCTCCCCTTGTTTCTCTAACATCTTATTTTTATTAAAGAAATCCCAAACTAATAGGAAATAGAACGGAAGGTATTCAACCCAGGGAGTCCATTTTGTCCAAGATTGTATTTCCTGATAATCAAAATAAAAGTCGATGTAATAAAGTCCGACGAAACCTGTTAAAAGGATCCACGACCGAAGAGGAAATAAACATAAGAAGGGGACGACCCAGCAAAGGTACCAGGGGTTTTGAATGGGGCTGAGCAAAAACACCAAAGCCATCAATATGAAAAGCTGTTTCAAAAATGTTTGCGGGTTTTCAACCAACGACGTTTTTTTCAACAAAAGCCAGATAAGCACTCCCATTAAAACGCAAACTACGGTTAGTTTGCTTAGCAATATGGGCAAGGGATTGGAAAAAAAAGAAATATTGCTTAAATCCCCCGGCAGGTTTTGGAAAATAAAAACCAGACATGCAAAAATGCTGTCATTGCTTTGCCAGTAAAGTGAATATGCTTTAAGGCCATCGAACATCTGCAGTCCTATCCCCATAAAAGGAAGGTAACCCAAAAAAATTATTCCGACAAAAAGCAGCGAATTAATTGCAGGTGGCAACCAGGGATTGCCCTCTTTTTTGCGAGAGTATTGGAAACAGGATTGGAAATAAAGTGGAAACAAAATAGCAGGATACAATTTTCCCAGAAAACCCAAAGCAAGAAAAAAAGTAGCAAGACTGTGCCTTTGGTGAACCAAAAAATAAATCGAACCGCATAGGAATGAAATGCCAATGATATCCAAATGGGTTGAGTTGAGCGTTTCTTTGATTATTAGTGGACACCAAAAGTAGACCACGCTCATGTTTTTATTCAGTCCCAGCTTGGATAAAATCCCGACAATGAAGAAGAATGTCATAACGTCAAATAACAGGAAAGCGGCCCGCATGGCAAAAATGCTATCGGGTTGAATATAATGAACGGCCAGGAACACAAACTGGGCCATGGGAGGGTAAATGGTGGGTACCCCGGGATGGTTCACTCTTTCAAGATATTTTAGGGATTCTGGAGTTTCCCATTTCAATGCCGAAAGTTTTTCCAGTTCCCTTTCATTTCTCTCGTTGTAAATTTCGTAATAAGTTTCAGGGTTCTGAATTCGTAATTCTTTAAATTCGTGAACCTCAGAAGGGGAGTATTCGAAAGGATTAATATTATTAGAAAAAACTTTTCCATCCCAAAGGTAACGATACACATCGTCTTCTTGTATCTGCTGGGCGGGCAAAATAGAAAATCGAAATAACAGACCGAAGATAATCATTGCCCAGAATATAAACTGGTCTTCTGGTTGTTTTAAGAGGATGGCGCAAGCGGCGAAGAAAAGCAGGGAAAGTGAAAAATAAATTGCCAGATAAGTGAGAATGGGACGTTCGGAATAACCTTCTCCCCAATTAAACTCTTTTGAAATGTGGGTAAGAAATAAGTAGAGGAGTAGGCTAAAAATTCCCAGGAAGATTACCCGGAGGCGTGGGAGCATACCAGGTTAATTCGATTGTGCGAAGGAACTCTGTCCTTCCAGCTTTTTTAGTTTTTCAATTTCAAGATCGGAAAGAGCTTTATAAATTTCCAACACACTTCGGTGGATGTAGGGTTCATCACCTTTTATCGATAGAGCCGACCAGTAGCGGGTGAGAGCTTCCTGATACATTTTTTTCTTTTTATAGATATCGCCAAGTCGTACATAAATCTCAAACCGGTCTGGTTCAAGCACCGAAACGCGTTCCATGCTATTTGCAGCCTCCAGGAGTTTTCCTGATCTTTCAAACTCGTTTCCCAAGGCTTCCAGATAGGCAGGGTTTTCGGGTTCGATATCCACAGCTTTTAAAATATGTTCCGTTCCCTGATCGAATTTTTGTTTTTTATGAAGCAGCCGGCCCAAGCGGTAATGACTGGCCGAATGTTTGCTGTCCACGTTTAAGGCTTTTAAATAGGTTTGCTCTGCCTCGTCTAACCTACCTTCAGTTTCAAGAAGTTCTCCTAAAACACTCAGAGGATGTGCTGAGTCTGGATTCTTTCTCGCCGCAGTATTTAATTGTGAAAAAGCTTCTTCTTTTTTTCCTTGTGAGTACTGGATTGATGCCAAATTAATTCGGCTGAAGGTGTCTTCTGTATGCTTCAACACATCTTGATACAATTCCATTGCACGATCATTTTTGCCCTGATCCTGATAAACTACGCCCAGGTTGTATAGGGCGAAAGTGTCTTTTGGGTTTTTCCTTATAGCCAGTTTATATTCTTCAATGGCTTTGGCCAGGTCCCTATTGTCGTAATGTTCAACGCCTCTATTGAAATGGCTGTCGATGGGCGCGGGTACGTTTGTGCAGCCAAAAAATAAAGCACAACATAAAAAAAGCTTGTTTGAAAATTTTTGAATATTGGGCATGTTCACCTGCTTGAAACTTTATCTAAACGTTTCATTCGCGTATCCGGTTTTCCAGAAATGGAAACTTCAGCCGGTACCACGGGAACATCATCTGATTTGCGGACCAGTTTCCACGGATTGCGTTTTAAGTCTTCAGTTAAAGATTTCAAGTTGCGAGAGGTTTCGTTCATATTTTTTAGGAGCTCCAGCAAACTCCTGCGATTTTCAACCATAATGGAGTTTCCCTGATCTAGAGTTTGCGCAACGCTGGTTGCAGTGCGATCTATATCGGTGGTGATCTCTTGTGCATTAGATTCCATGCTGTTGATCAAACTGGTTACACCAGGCCGTGTATCTGCCATCAAGATTTCCATTTCGCGCGACATATTGTGCAATTGACTTATGATTTCTCGAAGTTCAGTATCTTTATCTGTCAGCAACTTGTCTGCTTTTTCTGAAACAGAAGCCACGTGTTCGAAAGTGTCACCCAGCCTGCCGCTATTTTTATCAATAAAATTGGAAAACTTTCCCGAAACTTTCAGGGCGTTATCTAAATTTGCCTTAATAGCAGGCTTGTTTTCCAATACCACAGCATCGATATGTGAAACGGATTTTCGAACGCCATCGAGAGTGGAGCTAATTTCTGTAACCAATTCTTCGGTAAGTTTGGTAAAACGCCGGATTTCTAAAATAACTTCAGTTGCCATATCTCCAATTTTAGCTATTTCAAAAGAGTCTTGCCCCATCAGCTCCTCGTTTTCCGCTAATTCAGGGGCTCCTTGGGTGCCTGGTCGAATGTCTATATAAAGTCCACCCATCAGACCGGCGGTTTTAATCATGGCGACTGAATTTTTTTTGATAATAATTGAAGGGTTGATCTCGGCAATCACCGTTACCCGGTCCATGCCTTTTTCTTCTTTTGAACCGAGTAATTCAATATCTTTTACAGAGCCGATGTCCAAACCTGCATACCGAACCGGGGCACCCACTTCCATTCCCCCTGTAAAATTGAAAACTACTTTAAGCATTTTACGAGGTTTAAAATAGTCCTGAATATTTCCCATCATAAAGATCATGGCAACCAGTCCGACCATGCTTATGAAAATAAATAATCCGGCTTTAACTTCTGATGAACGGTATTCCATGGTTATACACGACTCATTTCTTTGAGTTCATCTCCATAATCGGTTTGACTTTTACTGAACGGGATGGGTCCATCTGGACTGCCTTCAATAAATTGCTGGACCCTCGGGTCGTCACTGTTCCTGATTTCTTCTGGCGAACCGGAGGCAATAATTTTCCCTTTGAACAGCATGATGATTTTATCAGAAATTCTCATGGCACTGGGAATTTCGTGAGTGACCACCACCGATGTGATTCCCATCTTGCGGCTAAGGTCGATGATTAATTTGTCGATCACTCCAATGGAGATGGGGTCGAGGCCAGCTGAAGGTTCATCATAGAAAACGATTTTTGGATCGAGTGCAATCGCCCGAGCCAGAGCAATGCGTTTGACCATACCCCCAGACAATTGTGCGGGCTTGAGATGTTCTGCACCTCTTAGCCCTACCATTTCCAGTTTCATTTTTACCATTATTTGAATGGTGCTTTCGTTTAGCTCTGTATGCTCCCGCATGGGAAGAGCGACATTATCTTCAACCGTTAAGGAATTGAACAAAGCACCGCTCTGAAACATGATGCCGAATTTTTTTCTTACACCATTCGCCGCTTCCCCTTTTAAAAGGCTGACTTCTTCGCCATCGATCCAGATTTCCCCTGAATCGGGAGTGTATGCGCCAATAAGATGTTTCAGGACCGTACTTTTGCCACTGCCGCTACCACCGATGATGGAAGTGATCTGCCCTTTTTCCATATGGGCATTGAAGTCATCGAGCACGACAATTTGTTTGTCGCCTTCTCCAAATGATTTCCTGAGTTGTTTGATTTCTATCATCAGAATACAAAGAAAAATAAAGATGTAAAAATTAAATCCGCAATGATCACCAGGATCATGGATACGACAACTGCCGTGCGCGTATTTTGTCCTACTTTTTCTGCTCCCCCCTCAATGATGAAAGCCATATAGCTACCAACCATTACAATGATTACTGCAAACACGGCGCTTTTTATCAATCCGGTAACAACGTCTTTCACTACCATGGCATCGAGGGAGTTGTTGACATAAACCACCGGGTCAATTCCTAGTGTGGTTGTGCCAATAAGGAAACCTCCCAATATACCCATGAGGTCCGCCATAATAGTTAAGCAGGGCAACATGATCAAAAGTGCGAGGAACCTGGGTGTGATCAGAAACTTAACTGGATTCAGCGCCATTGTTTCCAAGGCTAACACTTCATCGGAAACTTTCATGGTTCCCATTTCTGCGGTGAACGCCGCTCCCACGCGACCGGCCATAACCAACGCCGTCATCAAGGGACCCAGTTCTCTTAGTATGGCAACACCAACCAGCGCACCTACAAACTCCAAAGCACCCAGTCGGCTTAACTGATGGGCTGATTGAAACGCTAGAATGACACCGATCAAAAATGAAACCAGGAATACGATGGTTGTAGACTTAACGCCAACCTCTTCCATCTGTGTCCATACAGGACGCCATTTATTTGGCTTGCCTCTTAGCGGCTCTATGAATGTGCAATATAGGGTGGCTCGAGTCAGGTAGTACAGGCCGCTGATTTCTTTGAAAAAATCCGCAGACGTGTCAACAAGTCCGAATCCTTTTCTGCCTATTGATCCAAAAAATGACCTGACCATAATTCTTCACTCGATGCCCCCATATGTGGAAAGCAAATTAAACCCTGTGAACGAATATCCTTAAGTGGAAAGGTTATCGTTCAGCATCATTTGACCCATGGGTATCCCCTTCACAGGGTAGGCAAAAAATATGCAAGTAAACTATATCTAAAAGCCCAGCCTTTACCGTTCGCTTGATATAGCCCTGACCTATGGTTCGTGGAGGCTACTCCACGAGGGCTTGTTCTTTTGTATCGAAAACTTCGAAGACGGTTAACAGGCGCGCGATCTCGAAAACGTCTTTGACCCCCGGTGTCAGGGAGACCAGCCGGAATTTGTTCTGGCTGCTATGGCTCCATTGCAGGCCTTCGACCAGCGTTGCAATGCCAGAACTATCGATGTAGGGGACCCCGGATAAATCGACAATGATGGCTTTATTATTTTCCTGGAACAAGGGTGTTAGAGTGTCGCGGACTTTCGTAGAAGAGCTCATGTCAATGTCTCCCTGGATGGATACGGTCACCGTATTTTCCCCAGAGTGGTCTAATTTCAACTCAATGCTCATTCTTTATTCTTCTCCTGAACCGAAGTTAACTCGCCTTTTAATTTTTTAACCATGGTCAGCAAAGTACCCTTTGCCCGTTCTGTGCAATAGCTGACATCATCCATGATCTCGTTGATGAAATGCGTGCCCAGTCCTCCCGGTTTTATTTGGTCGAGACAACGCGGCTTGATTTGGCTGCTGTCGCATTGCTTGCCATAATCCCTGATCTGGACCTTGAAATCCTCGCCATCAAAACAAAATGTGGCCTCGATAGGTTCCTCACAGGAGCCCTCATAACTATGTTTGATAATGTTCGAGCAGGCTTCGTCTACACAAAGAATGAGACGTCTGGCCGTTTCGTCAGGGACTTCATGGGAATCCAGAAGTTCCTGAAGAACTTTTCGTATCAAACCCAGGTATTTTGGATGACTGGGTATAGAAAGTTTTATGGGTTGAGACATACAGTTATTAAATTTTAAGGGTTTAAGTGAACAGTATACCCCTCGTTATTTCAATCATATCACCCACTTACGCAGGAGGCAAATAGCAATATTTCATACTAAGCTAAGGCTTTTCAGGGACTTAAACTCCCTTATAAGATATGAAAGGAGAGAAAGTTAAATCGCTTTGAAGGCCAGGGAAGTCAAATCATCGAATTGGGGTGTATCGCCGATGAAAGATTTGATAGTTTTTTCAAGGGTCTGGATGAATTCCTCAGGAGAACCTCCATGGTCATTAACCAGCTTTATTAATCTTTCCATTTCAAGCTCTTCTTGTGGTCGAGCAAGTTTTGGAGATTTATTGCTGATTTAGAAGGGAAGTAATTAATAACAGGTTTCCAATTGATAAACCCGCTGCTCAAGTTAGATGAGCCGTTTGTCATCAGGTGTCTGATCGGTCATGAGTAGCTTTTTAACTTCTTAGGCGGATAATTTAAAGGCGTTATTTCTTTTATTTGTGCCTTAACATAGCTAAAATAAAAATCAGGGCCCAATCATTAACCCCTTTAAAGGGGGAAGTCGCACGGTCAAAAGGCATTATAAGGATTGTTTGCAAAATAGCCTTGGGCCTATTAACTCCCCTACGCTGAGTAGGGTTAACTTTGTCCGGATTATTAGGTATGATAAGAAAGCAAAACCTTAATAGAAACTGGTCTGATATAGGTTCTGTTTTAATTGATTCTTTACCAGAAGATTTACAAAAGGATCAGAATGAATGGTTAGGTTACCAATGGAACCTTATAGTTGGGAAAGAAATATCAGGAATATCCTCTATAGATAAGATCTCCCAAGGTACGCTGCATGTCCGGGTTAAAGGCGCAGAATGGTTGCCGGCCTTGGAAAGTTTGAAGAAAAAATTTATTATCGAATTCAATAGCAGGGCCGGGAAACAACTGGTTGGTAAAATTAAATTAATAACCTAGACCCTCTTTTTAAAATGAAAAATATATTAGAAACTATAAGGAATGGGTTAATGGAAAATCTCTTTTCATCGAAATTTAGAGGAAGGAGCGGATTGTCCGCAGCAAAAGTTCTTGTATCTGGAATTATTTGTTTACTCCTTTCTAACTGTTCAACCGTTGGCAATCAGATTGAGACCCCAGCCCAGGATTTAGATCTTTCCATGTCTTATGCTGCGAAAATGTTTGAACAGAAAAGACAACAATCTCAACCTCTGGAAAGTAAAGATCCGCGTGCGTATTTCCATTTTCTCATGTCCCTGGAAGCCGAAAAGAATTTTCAGTTTGAAAAAGCGGCTTTGCATTATCAAGAGATCGTAAAATACGACCCAGAAACCGAAAAGTTTTTTGAAAAGCAGGTGCGCCTGTTATTACGCGCTGGCAAGTTGGACGATGCGGTTAAAGCCGGTCAAGAAGCTTTAAAACGGTTTCCAAAAAATAAAGCTATTCATATGGACATGGCAGATATCCTCGCCAGTCAGGGGAAAGCAGATTCTGCAATTTATCATTATGAAAGGGTAAGTCATATCAACCCAAAAAGCTCCCGCGCCCTTTTTTTAAAGGGAACCGTTTTGGAAGAGCAGGGCAAATGGGATCAGGCGAAAGATATGTATCTTCAGGCTGGCAAATTGGAACACAATAATCCATTAGGGCAGTTTTATCTGGGCCGTGCTTTATTGCAAAATAATGAGTTGGTGGAAGCGGAAAAGAGATTTCAAATGGCAGTTATTTTGAAGCCTAATTTATTACAAGCCCGAAAATACCTTGCCTGGGTTTACGAACGACTGGAAAAATTTGAAGAAGCTCTTAAAGAGTACCGCCTCCTTATAAAACTAAAGCAGACCGACCCTTTTATTAAAGAGCGCATTGAAAAACTTCAAAATGTCTCTTCGCCAGCGTACAAAAACGAGATGTCAAATCACAAGGGGATTCCTGCTGAACTGTCAAAACAACCGAACGTCCATATGAGAATCGCCGCTATTTATTTTGAGGAGACTCTTTATTTAAGGGCGTTAGACGAGTTTCAGCTGGTTTTGGCTGCCGATGACCATAAAGATCCGCATGTGCTCATGGCTCGAATATATGAAAACCAGGGGCGATTAGACAAAGCCATTGAGGAATTTGAAATACTCCGAAAACTGGAACCGAAGTCAATGGATATCCTGCGTTATTCTGCGCGTTTATACCACCTTGCCGATAAAACGGATTCAGCTATTAAGCTTTTGCAAAATGCCGCTGGAATGGAACCTGAAAATGATCAGATTTATCATTCTCTGGCGCTTGCCCATATGTCCAAAAAAGAAAACGAAAAGGCAGTAGAAAGCATGAAGAAAGCCTTGGCTCTGAACCCGAAAAAAGATTCTTACTATTTTGAATTGGGCGCTTTGATGGAAAAGACGGGAGATTTTAAAGGGGCGATTCAAAACATGCGGCAAGCCATCGAAATCAATCCACTGCACTCCAACGCTCACAACTTTTTAGGATATATATATGCCCTTGAAGGCCGTGATCTGGATCGTGCTTTGGAGCACTTGACAAAAGCTCTCACCATTCAACCTCGCAATGGTTACTTTTTGGACAGCTTGGGATGGATATATTTCAAAAAAGGGGACTCAGAAAAAGCGCTTGCACAGATTCAGAAAGCCTTGATTTATACTGATCCAGATCCCGTACTTTATGACCACCTTGGGGATATTCTGTTTTCTCTAAAAAATTATGATGAAGCAAAAGGAGCTTGGAAAAACAGCCGATCTTTGACACTTCACCAAAAAGGTGAGCTAGGTGGAGAAATGCCCAACCCGCAAACCCTTCAAGAAAAAATTGAAAAAGCAAAAAAACTCATCCAACAAAGTTACTAACAAGGCTACGCCTTGAGGAAATAATAGCTAAATCTTATCAAAGGTGTGGTTGTTTGTTTATGAAGGATAGATTTGTCTACTCGTACCGGTCAAGCTCATGAAAGGTGGCTCGGATTTCGCCTTGAAGGGTATCTGGCAACCCAAAACTTTTTTTCTTTTGGGCCAATGTTTTATTTTTTTATTTGTTTTTTTCTTTTTTGCAGCGTGTCAGACTTCCGTTGAAAAAATACCTCCCCATTTTTCGAAAGAAACCATTTCTCCGGCTTATATTTTTAATAGACTCCAGACTCGCGCGAATAAAATTTATAACGTTAAATCATTTGCCCGCACCACTTTTATCGGAAAAGAAATTAAGCAATCCTTCAAGCAGACTCTGATAATACAAGGCAACCGCTCCATTCGGGTGGATACTTACGGCCTATTTGGTCAGGCGATGGGGGTTTTTATTCGTGCCGCAGGAAAGATGCAGTTTCTGGATCCTTCAAAAGGCAGGGTTTATTCGGGTTCGGATGTAAAAAGCCTATTGCGTAAATTACTTGGAACCCAGATCGATTTTCGCGAGCACTTAAGAATTTTTGTCGGGCATATCCCCCATTTTGAATTTCTAAAAGTAGAAAAATCCAGATTAAGTTCAGACAAGACCCGATACATACTTCAAGCAAAGGATCTAAAACGCGATGGAGAAGTTCTTCTTCATATAGATGCAATGACCTTATTGCCGATAGAGATGACTCGAATTGAAGAAGGTCATAAGAAGTATTTTGTAAAATGGCAGGAGTACGAAAAGATCGGTTCCATAGATTGGCCGCATTTGATCACTCTTGAGTTTCCTGCAAGGGAGGAAATTATTAGGGTCAAATATAAGGATCCTACTTTGAATGGAATAATTTCTCCAGATACTTTTCAATTGCTGCCAACGGCTTCCGCAAAATAAAAAATGACTGCCTGTAAAAAACTGAAATTCAAAACTCCCGCAAAAATAAATTTGGGGCTTCATATTCATAAAAAAAGGGAAGACGGGTTCCACGAGTTGGAGACCTTGTTTCAAATGGTCGCCTGGTATGATGAGTTGGAGATGGAAGAGACCCCGGAAAAAGTCGAATTGTTATGCGAAACACCGGGCATTCCCAATGATGAAAGTAATCTTGTTATAAAAGCCGCCAGGCTTTTGCAAAGTCGTTTTCCGGGAAAGTGCGGTGGAGTAAAAATCAAACTACAAAAAAATATTCCTTCTGGAGCGGGGTTGGGGGGAGGCAGTGGAAATGCAGCCGGGGCTTTGTTAGCTCTTAATATTTTATGGAATTTAAAGCTGCCACAGAGCGAATTGATCGCCATGGCCTCCGACCTGGGTTCTGATGTCCCCTTTTTCCTCATGTCGCCATGTGCAATTGGGAAGGGCAGAGGTGAAATTCTTCAGCCGATTGAGAGTCCAATTAGTTTTTATATTTTAATGATTTATCCCGGATTTCCTATAGCGACTCCATGGGTTTATGGAAATCTAAAATTGAAGTTGACAAAGGCCGAAAATAATATTAGCATTTTGACAAATTTTCTTATGCGCTCGGAGTTTGCCCAGTTGGGGGCAGCCCTTTACAACGACTTGGAACCCGTTGTTATTAAAAGGTATCCGGAGATTTTGGAGATAAAAAATGAGCTGCTGAACTCAGGGGCTGGAGGTGCGCTCCTGTCAGGAAGTGGTTCAACTGTCTTTGGAATTTTTGAAAACCCCGAAATTGCTGATAAAGCGCTAGCCAGATTTACTGGGGAAAAGTACAGGGTGTGTCTGGCTAAAAGCATCACTCGCTTTTCTGAATTTTTTCCCGAAGAAATGATATCGGCTTTTTAACAATGACCTTGTCATTGTAAAGAGCCTTTTCGTCTTTACCCCTATATAAACCCCTTACTACCCGTTCCGGGCACGACAGCTTTGGAGGGGATATTACGGGGGTACGAATTTTTATTTTTTTTATGGTGAGGTAAAACCTCCTTGGGGCGTCGTCAAGTGGCTAAGACACAGGATTTTGATTCCTGCATTCGGAGGTTCGAGTCCTCCCGCCCCAGCCAGATTTTTTAAGGATGCAGAATGTTTTCCAGCGATAATAGGCGTGTACTGGTTTTTTCCGGTCGAGCTAATCAGAA
>Ga0114932_10003455_pt1 | contig 15475 bp, 16 predicted proteins | sample 2SBtaG_2_FD_87286 | JGI IMG/M metagenome (GOLD analysis project Ga0114932, IMG submission 87286) | Deep subsurface microbial communities from Kolumbo volcano to uncover new lineages of life (NeLLi) - 2SBTROV12_ACTIVE470 metaG | ecosystem: Environmental > Aquatic > Marine > Volcanic ...
ATCAAAAAAGTGGATTATTATAAACTGACGGTTAATTGGAATGTTTTTTGACAATGATCTTTCATATCAATAGTCAAGTAACATTTTACCTGTTGCCATAATGTCGCCTTTAATGGCGCTCATAATAAAGAATAAACATAATCAGCTAAAAAGGTTTCGGAGTTTAATCTATTTTGATACGTTTTTGACCCATCTTTGTGCACCTTGAGGATGAGAGTATTTCCAAGGTTTTGTTAATTTTTTTAAAACTTTGATCTTCCATGCATATTTCCAATCTTTGTTGTGTTCTTTGATTTCAGTAAACATAATTTTACCCAAAACCATTCCTTCACTGAGAAGGTAGATAGGAATATTCAATTTTATGGTTTTAAAATTTCTAAATTCAAATTTTTTTGTGCCACTGATGATTTGATTAGAATATGGTTGTTTAACAATAAATCCTTGCAATAATACTTACTATTAATGAATAGAATTAAAATATTTAGTCAATATATTTTCAAAATCATTTACATCCAAATAAACAAAACCAGATTTTTTTGCTTGTTCATAATCTTCATTATCTGAAATGTAAATACAATGAATAGGGAATTTATTGAATTTTTCAAAGTATTTTTTCTTGGAATATTCAAGATTGACATATCTTCTATCATTTTCCTGTTCTAAATTACATATTTCAAACAACGAATCATTTTCAGAGTTTTTTGGAAAATATGGACTAGGGGAAACTATGGTAACATACACTCCTTTCTGTTCTAATTTGAGAACATCTAATGGTTGTATTGGTCCTGAGATATACTCGATTTTTTCTAATTGAATAAAAATTCCGTCAACATCAAAACATATCAAAGTAGTATGATCAAAAGGAAAATTTGAAGAGTTATTCATTTCAATTTTCTCCGTGATGATTCAGGAGCCAGTTCTGGCACCGCTGAATCTAAAGTGATACTCTCAATTCCACTTGAGAGTTCATTGTATGCTTTGAGTAGTTCTTCTTGCAAACTCTTTCTATTCTTCCACAATGTCTGATGGTCTTTTTCTTCTTTTGACTGAAGATTGTATAGTTTCTCATTGAGATCAGACAATGACTTTAGAACCAATGAAAACTCTTGACTCATGATGTATGAGTAAAGTTTGTCTTGCTTTTCTTGTCTATCTTCTTTTCCTAGAGATAATTTTGATATCTCAATAATCCCATCACGAATTCTCTTTGATACCTCAACTACAATACTTGGATGAACAAGGATTATGCCATCTTTTTCACCAATCAATCCATTTGGAACACTAGTCTTTGGAAGATTATTTCCAACAATTAGAACATACTGAGTTCCATGAATCTTTTGATATTTTTTGGCCTTTGTAACATCTGCTTTAGTTACAGTATTTGCTGCCTTGTTGTCATAGACAATCAAAGTATCCAATACACTTGAACCAGTACGGATTCTTTGTATCAAATCTCCACTTGATGTTCCTCTCTTTTGACGTCTAAAGTGGTCTTGAGGAAATGCATCAGTTAGTGTTACAAAGAGGTCTAACTCTCCTGCTTCACCTTTGAGTTCTGCCTGACTCTGAGTTAATTGTTTTTTCAAACCATCAACTTCATCTTTGAATCGAGAAATCTGTATCTCACGTTCCTTAAGTTCTTCGTTGAGTTGACCTGATTTCAAATCAAACTCTGCCCTTGTTGCATTAATTACGGATTTCTTAAAGGAGTCCTGTTCCTTTTTGATCAATTTGATTTGTTTTTCCTTCTCAATCAAGTCTTTTTTGTGACCAGATTCAAGTTGTTTTTGTAATTCTACAAACTGTTTTTGACTTTGTTTAGTCATGGATTCATAATTTTTCTCCATGAAGAGCAGTTGTTTTTTGTAAGTCTCTGAAACGTCTGACTCTAGTCGAGTTATTTCAGCCTCGTGTGATTTCTTTTGAGACTCTAGCAATTCTTCATGTTGTGCATGTAATTGCTCTAACTTTGAATTGTGCTGTTCCTCAAAAGTTTCTTGTTGTACTTTGTAACTTTCTTCTACTTTGTTTTGTAGTTCACCTAGTGCGGCATCATATTCATCTGATGCCAAGTCTTGTCTACACAAAGGGCATTTTGATTCTTTAAGATTTGTAATCATTGGGATTCATCTCCTGAGGAATCTCTTACGGCATCACGAACACGGTTTTGTATGTGAAAAATTCTTTGTTGGCGTCTAGTGATTTTTGCTAGTCGGTCTTGCTCTGTTAGTAAAGTAGAACCATATGTCATAGACATCTTTCGGTGATATTCTAGTTCTGCCTCCATTCTAGAAATGTTGTATTCAGATTCAATTTTAGAAATTGTTTCCTCGAATTTCTTTGATTGTCTAGGCATTAGAATAGACCTCCAAGTACTCGTTGAACCCACATAGGTTCTCTTTCAGACAACACTTGTTCTGAATCTCTCAAAATTTGCATTGTTGAGAGTTTTACTCCAAAGAGTCGCAAGATATTCTGAATTGAAGTTGTTGCAAGTTGCATGTCTTGATGTAAGAATGCTATTGCTTCTTTACAGATTTCAGTACGTCTAGCATGTGTTTTTTTACAATTTACAATTGTGTTGATTGCTTGTAAGGTATTACCATAGGCATACTTGCTTAGACCCTTGTAAGAGTCACCTACTGTTGACATTACAGTATCAAAATGAACTGTAACGTTGGAATTTTTGTAGACAATATTTTCCTCAATGTCTGCGAAGACAAAATTGTCATATGATACAGGAGTTTCTCCTGTGACGATATGGCCGTCACCCATTTGGTATGAAAGTTGTTGTTTCATACATATAGTAGTATGGTAAAATGTATAGGGATTTTATTGGATTATACAAAAATTATTCATATAATAATTTGATTTTATACCTGAATTTTTGATATAGGATATTGAAAGGATTTTATAGATAAATTTTATTTCATTTGTAGATCCTTCGGGATTTTTGCCGATATCAGGCGGTGCGGACTTCTTGGTGTCGGTAATTAAAATCAGATTTTTTATAAGAAATTTAAAAATAGAATATGTTATTTTATGATAATTCTTTGAAAATTTTATTAGCAATATTTAACAAATTTTCTACATCATCTGCAGTAGCCTCATAAGGGGCATCATGAGAATATTCATTTCTTTTTCTTCTAATATAGTGCAGATCAGATAAATATTTTAGATATTTTGTGTCTTTTTCAAGTGATTTTATTTTATCATTAAAAGACAATGCATCAGAATCAGAAGACAATTTTCCAACTAGTCTTTCAATTGCCAATCCAATTGATCTGATTGATTCACCATAATGTTTTTCATTTAACAATGTTTTTGATTCTTCTAGTTCTATAACTATAGTCTGAGTTTTAACATCAGGTAATTCAGCACTAGGCATTATTATATCATCAGATATTTCTAAATCTTCAATATCAGGAAGAGAAATAGATTCAGCAGAGATTAAACTAGATTTTACAGTTTTCCAATTTTCTATATGATATCTAACTGTTGTCTCCTCAACTGGAGTAATTGTATTTTTTAATTTGGCATGAGGATTTTGTATTGGTGTAATCTTTTCATCTAATGATTTTTGTTCATCAAATACATCTTCTACAACATAAAGCCAATAGTCCTGTTTAATACGATTAGCAGTCTCCCACTCATGGCTGGTTAATTTAGGAATTCCTGTAGTTTTAAAAGATTTAACTTCAATGTATTTGTCATAGGACTCTATATCAAAACCAGTATCTCTTTCAGACACATCACGGATTTTATTTCTCTGTTCATCTGTTTGTGCTGATTTCTTTTCATATTCCATTACAAGTTTCATGGCTTCTAACTCTACACGTCTTCTTTCATTTGCATCAGCCTTTGGAACAACAACAGCTATTGCAATTAGATCTGTAACAATGTTAGATTCGAAATCATGCTCAATAGTCTCTTTTTGAGTAAGCATCTTTCGATTTAGTTCTTGAATAGTGTTGTTTTCTTTTTTTATGAGTTTAGAGTAATAAGGAGAGGCATTTTCTTTAATTTTATAAGATTCAATCTTTGCATTGCATGCCTCAATTTTTGAAATTGTATGCTTTTCTACAGCATCTTTAGTTTTCTTTTTAATTTCGTTTATTTTTTCAGTATTTGTACGATGAAAATCATTTTTGATTTGTTCTAATTCTTTGTCAAGCCTATCTTTTGAATTCACTAGCATCTGAGCATTGATTTGAGCCTCTCCTTCATCATATGACCACAAGCTTCTAGGCTCGATTTCAGATATTTTTCCATCTTCATTATGAAACATTGTAACAATCTTGGAATTTCTCTCTCTGCCCTTCCCGTCAATAACTGATAATTTGTAAACACAGATGAGACCACTTTTCGTAGGATGTGATAGAACGGTTACAGGCTTTGTCTCAGAAGCATAAGATAGGATTTTTTGGATTTTCTTATTTCCTAATGCTAAATAGTCCCAGCCTTTTGATTGCGCGATTTTTCCATTGAAAGTTCCTTGTAAAACACCTCCAATTTTTATAGCCAAATTTTGTGGAGGGACAATTTTTGCAGTCTGTGCTTTTTTGTCAATCTCTTCGAATTTTCCTTCATTTGATTCTGCCCAAACTTCCAAAAATCGTCTAATTTCTCCAGAATCTACTGCATCTCTTCTAACTTTACGAATATTTTCTAGAACTGTATGATCTAGTTTGTGACCTTCTAGAAGTTGTTTTGTTTTTTGTAAAATATTTATTTTATTTTCTTCAATTTTATCTAATTCAATTGCTATTTTTGCTTCCCAGTCAGCTTTTGGAGAATTTAATAATTCTTCATACATTTTAGCAATGGTATCAGGACTGATCAGCCTACCAAGTATATCAAAAATAGAATCATTTCCCATTGATTCTTTTATTCTGTTAATTTTTTGGAATAATTTGTCAAGAATATAGCCATCTATCGAATTTTTCTTATCAATTATGAAATTATAGTAATAGACTTTTCTTGTTTGTCCGATTCTATGAATTCTACCCATTCTTTGTTCCAATTTATTGGGATTCCAGGGAATGTCGTAATTGAATTCAACATTACAAAATTGCATATCAATTCCTTCTCCTGCAGCATCTGTACAAAGAAGTATTTCAGGACCCACATCTTTTGAAAATTCTATCAGTTCTTGTTTTCTTTCATTTATTTTCATAGTACCATCAATTTTTCCTAAATGATAGTTTTCAGATAATTTTCTAATCAAATATTCTAAAGTGTCTCTGTATTCGGTAAACAGGAGAATTTTTGCTTTAGGATCAGTTGTTTTTGTTTTTTTAATAGATTCTATAAGAAGTTCTAATTTTGAATCCCTTCCTTTCAATTCTTCAATTTGTGTAATAATTGCTGCAAGAGAGGCTCTTTCTCTATCAATATCCCCTCCAAGCGTGAAACTTTCTGCATCCCCTATTTGATCTTCGTAATCAGCATCATTTTCTTCATCAGAGGTATTTAGATTACTTTGAATTCTCTGAAAGGAATTTACGTCTGTGTTTGTACCTAATTTGTTCATTCTACGTTCTAATGATACACGTAATGCTTCAAATGATGATGCGGCTCTCTTTTTTAAAATAATTGACAAAAATCTTACTGCATTGTTTTCTTTAGGAGTATGTGCCTCTTCATATCTATCTCGAATGTAATTATCAATACTTGCATTAATTTCACGTTCTTGATTGGTTAGTTCAATATCTACAGTGTTACTATAACGTTCAGGGAATACTTTTTCCCCTTTCATGTTTACGACATTTTCTTTGATGTGTCTTTTCCAAAGATATGTAGATGATGAAATATCGGGAACAAACGGATCTAATAGAGACATTCTTGCCATAAAGTCTTCATCCCGCCCATCATGAGGTGTTGCAGTAAGAAATATCATCGAGTCAGATTTTTCACTGAGTAGAGATCCTAACTCAAATCTATCTGTATTAATTTTAAATTTATGGGCTTCATCTACAATGACAAGATCAATTTTTTCTTTAATTAGTTGACGATTTTCTTCACGTTTAAGAAAATCCATTGAAGTGATATAGTCATAATGATCTTTTGAAAAAGGATCATTGTCTTGTCTGACATATTCTGAATCAAGAATTTTTGTTTCAGTATCAAATCTTCCAGATAATTCGTCTTGCCATTTTAAGACAAGTGATTTTGGAACAACATAGAGAATTTTATCTGCAAGACCTCTTGCCTTTAGCTCACTTGCAATTAATGCAGCAATGATTGTTTTTCCTAATCCTACCTCATCGGCAATCATTATTCTATTATTTTCTAGACCCCACGTTACCTCGTCAATCTGATGAGGAAAGATAGTAATTTTTGTCGATGATGCTAAAACATATGGATTGAACTTGTACTCATTAAGAAGACGGTGGGCGTCAACTGACAAAATAAAGTCCAAAGAATCATCATATTGTCCCTGAAGAAGTTTGTTTATCTGTTCATCTGAAATGTCTGTAAGATCATCAAAGGGCATCCATAATTTTTTAGAATCTATATTAATTTCTGCAAAATTATCTTTTACGGCTAATACAATTCCTTGTTTTGTATCATAACCTTTGACTAGAACTTTTGTGCCTGGATTGAACATATTCTAAAAATAGGAATCTAGTCCTTCCTCCCTTTTTAGACCCATTATATCCGATAGAATCTGAAGTATTTCAATTTCTTTATTTTCTTTAGGGTTGAGTGATTCTCCTTTATTTCTTCTTAAACTGAAACTTTTCAAAATCAGAGATATGATTTGTTTTAGATTGTCTTCTCTGAAATTTTCTCTAGCTAAAAGTGGTGAAATCTTTTCAGCACCGCGTGTTTCAACCAGATATGATATATAACACAATTGTTGATGAAGATTGTTTTTATCTACATTATCTGCAGGATAATTCATTTCAATCTCCGATAGATAATATAATCTGTGAATTTCTTTTTCGTGTTTAATCACGTTATCTTTTTCTAAATCGGATAAATCAACTCCATATGTTTGTGCAATTTTTAATGCATTATCTCCTGTAATTATTCCTCTATGAAAGATTTTTGTCAATAGATAAAATGCCATTCTAGATCCTACAACATTCATACTTTTGTGAGTGAGTTTTGTTACAAGTTGTTTCATGATAAAAGAACGTGAATCTGAGATTAATGTTTCAAAATCAGGAACAAAATCTTTTCTTCTACTTTTTAGAATTGTGTGTTTAGTGCAGGCTTCTAAAACTTTACCGTAAACCATTATGAGTAAATCAGTAATTGGTAGTGTTAGTAATTTGTCATCAGGAATTTTTTCAATCATGATCTTGATGTTGTCTTCTACTTGAGGTATGATATCTTCAAAGAACTCTTCAGAATCTTCGGTGATTTTTCTACAAACTACAACTATAGATGACATAAAAGATGTTTTGTCAATTGCCAAAACATTAGAAGTGTTTTCTGTATGTATTGCATAACTGGAAACAACCCTGAATCGTCCTTCTCGTATTGACGCTAGTAGTTGATTCCAGGCTTCAGTACTAGAATGAGCAAAGAATACTACAAGTAATCCATCATCTTTTAATTTCTCATTCATAGAAACAAATGATTTTTTTAAACCAGCTTCAAAGAATTGAGATGCCAGTTTTTTGTCACCAAATCTACCCCAACTTTCACAAAAATCTTCTTCTAAAGGTGCTCGTGAAGGCAGATTTGTGTAAGTATCTTTAAGAATACGATATATCCAAACATAGAAAAATTCACTTAATTCTCCATATTGAACATCATCACCATAAGGAGGATCAGTGATAATGAGATCATATTTTGAATTAGACTTTTCTGTAACTGACTCTAATTTACAATTGGCAGGGTTTCTTAGTCGAGAGGTAAATTCTATTGTTTTTGTTATATTTTTCATACTATTTGATAATGAACCACGGATCTTCTCAAATGGATTTATTTCTACGTGATTGAATACAATGGAAGGTCTACGTAATACAAGGACATGTTCAGGAGATTCACGAGCTTGATTCCAAACCAACCCTAAAGCATTTCCATTAACAAGTTTTACTATTAAAAATGAAAGATAAATTAATTTATTTGAAATATTTTTTTCGGTGCTAATTTTTTTAATTTTTTGGATTAATGTAACTAATACAAGCAACTGTCGTTCACTAAAAAATTCATTCCAATGTTTAATTCCATAATGCCATAACGTATGTTCTCTTCTGTGACTAGGTATGATATCTTCATGAGGAATTAAATCCTCTTTTTCAAATTCATTTAATCTAGTTTTAAAAAATTTTACTGCTTCATCATATAATTTTTTATCATCTTCTGTAGGTAAAACATAATCTCTTCCTTTATTTTTCTGAATTTGTATTGCAATCATTTCTCTATCTTTATTTTTTGCAATGTCTTCTGTCATTGTTTTATAATCAATAGTATTTTCACATGAAATACATTGTGCTTTACCTTGTTTTTGAGTAAAATTTTTTCCTTCAGATTCAGTCATATTTTGAATTAATTCAGTTGTGAAATCCTTATTCTTAGTTGTAAATCGTACTCCTATTTTCTTACTAGTTGTTTTAACTATCCACATTTTGTTAGTAAGAGGAATTCGTTGAGAGCAATGTGGACAAGTAATGCACCAAACCCAGAGATATGATAAATGAGTTTGTTTAAAAAAATGTCCTATCTCTTTTTTTGTTTCTAAAATGATTTTGTTTACAATTTTTTCAAATTCATCTGAAAAAATTTTTGCATTTTCTTTTGGTGTGTCTAAAGTTGCTTTCTCAATTAGATATGCTAAAGGATTGTAATCAGAACACGTTACATCTAATCCCAATTCTGTTGCGGGAAACATTAGGTTTCCTGTACCTGCAAATGGATCTAAAACTTTGATTTTAGAAGGATTTCTACCTAATCTCTTTTGATATAATTCATGATTTGGTAAATGTGTAAATGCCCTTTTATCTCCAAATATCCCCAATAATTCTTTTACAGAGTCAATTGTATCAAGAGTACTTGTAAGTGCAACTGCTCTACCTACAATTAGTGGTTTTCGTGTCCAATAGTAAATCATTTTATTGATTGATGGAACTGAATTCTTTTCCTTGCGTGCTTCTTCACTAACGATATCAAATAATTCTAAGAGTTCAATGTTAGAATCTTCAATTACGGATTTCTTCACACTAATATGAAATATTGTGCATTTATAACAATACCACTCATTTGTATAATGCTCTCCATGCTTTGGCAGAATTTTTGTTTGTCAGAAACTTGTTTGCCCAGAAATGCATTTCCATGTTCCCTAGTGTTTTTACCTGTTCCATGAATTGCATTGCTTCAAATTTATCTTTGGAGGATTTTAAAACACTCAGTCCTACAAATTTTCGCACAACATCATCATTCCATTCTTCTGTTTCAAATGATAGATATTTTGTAGCTAGCCTTGCCCTCCAGCCAGTTACAGAAGAAAAATTTATTGTCTCTTCTCCAAATCTGTCATCTACTGTAATTTTGAAGATTACTGACTTTCCACTTTTGCTTGTGGTAAGACAGTGATTAAAACTCCTCAAATCACTCTTGCATCAATTTCTGTTTCTTTAAATTCTTTTTGTAAATCCGTCTCTGATGTAATTATTAGATAACCTGTTCCAGAAGGATTTTTGCCAGAAATAGAGTTTAAAATTCCTTTGAGCATCATATAATCACTCAAAGAACTTTCAATAGATAATGCGGTATCACCAACATTGACCTTTGCATTAAATTGTTTTTGCGATGATTTCCAGTTGTCTTTTAGATTAAGCAGTCCTATTCTTGTTACAAAATCAAGGATTGCCGTAAAATTATCAAAATCAATTTGGTATCGGAATGAATCATCTTCAAAGGTTTGTTGTGAGCCTGTAGATGTAGTGGATGTCTCAGTTACATCATCAGGAATATTTTCTTGATAAATTTTGTCTTTATTTACAATGTATCCCTCCCAGCCAAAGCATTCTTTGTTAATGTCAGCCACAAATTTGTCCTCAACCATCTTAATTTCATTGCAATAACCAAATCTTCCCTGTCTTGTTCCCTCTCGTATTGCTTCTGAAATACTATCAGAGCGGAGCAAAAATGGCTGAGATTTATTCTCTCTAAAGCTTTTATAGATTAAATTTATCTTCTTTGTCTCTTCTGGAATTTCAATTCCATCAACACTGATATTTTCCACAAGCTTTCCCTTTTTCTCCAATAATTCAATGACTGCATCAGAAAGACTATTCTTTTTTGATTCCAAAAAGCGTATTTCATCAAGACGTGGCTTTACGCCATTAGGATATCCAATTTTACAATATGTTGTCATACAGTCACTTTCTAACTGTGATTTTGCAGATGACTCTTTGCTGCTAATTTGTTTTAGAAATGAATCATTAGCATGTATTCTTTCATCTTTTCTTGCTTTTTTAATTGCAATGAGTTGTTCCGCTTGATTTTCAAGAGTAGGGACAGAATCTTGATCAGCATAAATGAAAACAATGGTATTTTTGTTGCTTCTAATTCCACCATTACTTGTTCTGTCAAGAATTTGTGAAATGTAATCAATAGCAACATCATCAACAGAAATTTTCTTTGAATAGTCCATAACAAAAATTTTCAAATCCTCAGTGTCTTTTAGTTCATGCTCATCCCAGATAACAGGGGAAAATCCCCTTGCAGGTAAAAGATTTTTCAGAGCATTTCCAATTTCAATTCTTTTTTCATTAGATGTAATTGCTTTTTTGTGTTCATGGATAATTGCATTAATGTTTGGAGATTCCACAAAATAAAATTCCTGATTGTCTTTATCACGAATATACCAAAAATTCTCCAGCACATCCTCATCTAGTGCTTTGTCTACCAATGAAGGCTCCATTCCAGGATATCCAACTGCCAATTGGATCTGACTCCTTTTTATTCCGGATTTCTTTGAATGCCCATGTAAGGAGAAAACATAGATAGTTCTTGCAATTGGCTCTACAATTTTTAGAGTTTTGGATTCATCTAGTTTTTTGGCATGATCTGTGCAATCTGTGTCTATAACTTTACGTAAATCAACTCCCAATTTTGCAGTAAGCTCATCTGCAATTTCATGGTTATCTAGAGGAATATGAGGGATGGATAGAAGCTTACAGTCTGATTTTTCCTCTTTAATTTGTCGAATTACACGGCCTAAAAGACGAAGCATTCCACGAGTTTGGTTGAATTTTGAAATTGTGGATACTCTATCATACAAAGTATCAATTAGAAATGGATGAAATGGATATGATTTTTGGAGTTTTTCTTCAAAATCAGAATCTAAAACAATTCCATTATTTTTATAATATTGAAAATATTCCTGAATTGTCTTGTCTCTTTCAGCAGGATCAATTTCTCTTACAAGTCTGGCTCGCACCACATCATAAATCTGGTTTCTTTCTACAGGAGTGATTACCTGTGTTTGTCTTGAAATTGCTTCACCTAAACTATCAACAAGATCATCTGTTCTAAAATCTTTCATTGTTTTAGACTTTGAAATAATTTCAGCAGTATAATCTTCGTACAGTCTTTGCTTGTCAGTTAATGTAAGAATCAAACATGAATTTGTAGATGCTGCAATGGCGCTAATCAATTCCATCAGGAATGCAATAGTCAAGCTTGCAAGAGTACCATTTCCTATTTTTTCAGTATCAGCTTTTAGAAGATAGTGAGGCAGCTCATCAATTAGTAATAAAGTAGGTTGCTCAAACAAGGACTTTAGAGACGATATGTTGATAATTGGTTTTCTCTCCACATCAAATTCTTTGAATTTTTCATATTGACCTAATTGATCTGCAATTTCTCCCCATAAAGTGTTCTTTGAGATTTTTCTACAATCAATAGAGATCATTTTTGCTGTAGGAATTTTTTCAATTCCATATTCAGTTGTAAGATTAATTTTTTTGATAAATTCCAATCCTTCTTTTGGATGATTGATAATATGATGCAACAACAAGATAGAGTGTGTTTTACCTCCTCCAAATCCCGTATTGATTACTGTAACAGGCTGTCCTTTTCCAGATTCTAATCTTACCAATGAGTCTTTTACCAAGAGTTTCATCTGGTTTGTTGGAAATGTGTTTTCAAAGAATAATTTAGGATCTTGATATACAGGTCCTGCAGTATTATCTAGAAATTCATGTAGTTCAACAGCAAATTTTGCCTTGTTAAAATCAGGCGAGATTATCTCATCACTAAAAGTACATGTTTCCCAGATATTTTTCATGATTTTTCCACCTTTCTTGGCTTTATAACAATAGTTCCTATTTTCATACTTCTGATTCTCATAATTTTAAGTGATCTTGACTCAGAAAATAGATTTATCTGTATTATACAAATAATTTTTGTAGAAAATGACGATTCTCATCGCACCCATTGGAGTTCATACAGAACATGTCAAAGGATGGCTTAAAGAAGAGTCACGTGATGTGGACACATTATGGCTTATTCACAGTAAAAAATCACCAAAGTGGGATTTTCCAAAAATTGCAAAAAATTTAGAAAAAGATCTTAGTAAAGCATATCCGCAAATCACAGTAAAGAAAAAGACAATAGATAATGCATTTTCAGAAGATCCCACCATTGATGCAATATTGGAGATAATTCTAGAAGAAGAGGAAAATGATCCTTCTTTAATTAGAAAAGAGTTTGTAGTCAACATTACAGGTGGAACAAACATTGTAGCTGCAGCCACAATTCTTGCTGCAACATTTTATGGAACTCGTGCACATTACGTGAAAGAGCCACAAAAAGGAGATTCAAGAGGATCAAAATATGTCTATGAATTACCAATTCAGCCAATAGGAATAGCAAAATTAAATGAAAATCAGTTAAAGGTTCTAAAAGTTATTTCAGAATCAGAATATGAAATTGAAAACATGCCAAAGGGTATCGATAGCAAGAAAACTTTAGGATCTATTAGTAGAACAAGTTTGCTTGAGAAACTTGGATGGGCAAAACCAGTCAAAGGATCCAATATTCCTAGAAAAGAAGGAAACACAAGACTGTTAGGAATTACAAAAAAGTTAGAAGAATCCCAATTAATAACAAAAATTCATTTCACTGAATATTATGAGGATCAAAACGAAAATAAAAAATTAAAAACAATTTACGAAGATGGTTATGCAAAAAAAATTAAAAATGAAAAATATTCTCCAGATTGGAAAATAGTTAAAAATGAAAAAGAAGTCAGATATGAAATAACTGCTGCAGGGAAAAGAAAAGCAAGAGATGCGTTTATGTTTGAAATTTAATACAAATATTTTTTGTATAATCCAATAAAATCCCTATCAATTTTACCACATTACTATATGTATGAAACAAATGATTTCAAAACAAATGGATGGCGGCCATAACGCCCAGCAATTTGCTGTAGATTTAGGACTGATAGGAGCAGTTCAGAAGACCCTTTATGACTACATGGAGGGCTTTCCACTTGCAGATATTTTGGAGGTGCAAGAGGATTGAGTACAATAACTAAAGAAAAGGCACGAAGCCTTACTGATGAAATTGATACTCCAGAGGGAATTGTAAATTTCCTCCAGAAAAGAAATGGACTATACTCTAAAGACTACACTTCAAGGTATTCTGTAACTGAACTAGTTGGATGTCAGAGAAAATCTTTGTATAAACAACAAGGAATACCTCAAGAAGAACTACTTGCAGATACAACACTAGAATCAATGTGGGCAACTGTTCGTGGTGATTTTTTACACAACATGACATATGCCTACAAATGGAGAGAGATGGACATTGAGCATTATGTTCCATTAGATAATGGTAAGATAGCAACATTAGCTGGAAGACTAGACATGTATGATTGGAAAACAAAAACAATCATTGATCTAAAAACTACAAAGTTTGTCAGATGGCAAATAAAGCAAGGATTCTTACCAAAGCCTGAACATATTTTGCAACTACAATGCTATGATACGATGTTTTCAGAGTATGTTCCAGTTGAGAATTTAAACATTGTCTATGCTGATATGTCGGACATTGTTACCTACAAGGTACAAAAAAGAGACTTAACCAAATGGATAAAGACTCGTATCCAAGAAATTGAAAGTGCAAAGAATGGAGAAACCATACCCAATGGTGAAGTATCAGGACTATGTAAGTACTGTAAATACCAAACCAAATGTTCAGAAACAGGAAATGGTTTAGAAGAAAAGCCACTATCTATTCCAAAATCAAGGGGGGTATTACAATGAAGATTACAAGATTACTTCCAAAGTTTCTTGCAAAGTCATACCAAGAAGAAAACTTGAGACGAACAGAAATCCAATTAGAATACCATAGAAGGATGGTTCAAAATCTAGAATACCGCGTGGCAGAAGGACGTCAAGAATTAGAGAGGTTGAGAAAATGAAAATCCTCAAAATGATCAATATACAAAATATCAATCACGGAATTGACACATTCAACAAGATAATTCAGGATTTTGGAGACTCTATGGATAAAATGACTAGAGAACTCTCATCAGATATTGAAAAATCAAACAGAGAATCCAAAGTTAGAGAGAAAAAGAATCAAGAAAATTTGGATAAAATTTGGGGAAAAGAAAATGATTACTAAGAATCAGATTACAAAAGATGCTAGAAGTAAAAGTGCATCTGAAGCATTTGTGAATTCTTTTGGGAGTTATCCAATAGGATATGGTTTAGGAATTGTAATATTACCAATTTCTCTAACATGGCTACAAGATGATTTAATCATTGCAAATCTCTTTATCACTTTGGTTTATGCCACAGTTTCCTTTGTTAGAACATACTATCTCAGACGAATTTTTGAAAGAGCAGGAGTGGATGATAATTTTCTAAAACTAGGAATCAAACTGGTCAACAAAGTTAATCGGAGAAAAAAATGATAGATGAAGAAAAATCCTGTTGTATGTGTGGAACAACTAAATTCATTGGAAGAGTAAACACTGGAAAAAAATACTATTGTAATTCATGTATGAAAAAAATTAGAGATTCTGGGATGGATTATTTCAAACCATGCTCACAAGTAGAATTTTTTGAAAGTATGCTATCTCATATGAAAAAAGACAAAGATGATGGACCACCAAGCATGTTCAAAAGCATTAGAAGAACATTACGAGAAATAGAGAAAGAGAGAAAAGAAAAAAATGATGAATAAAATTTTTTATGGAATAATTTCCATATCAGTAGCATAAGAAGTAGGATAGAATTTTTTTGTTAATGCATTAATCAATACAACAATAGTTGTAACATCATCACCACTTACTTCCAATGAATTATCAGTAGGAAATTTTACCTTTACAGAATACCCCATAGGGTAATTACGTGATTATAGTATTTAGATTTTCAAACAGTTCAAAGTATTTCAAAAAACTGTCAAATGTTATTCCTAAAATGACAGTTTTCCTGTCAAAAATGTATAGTAATGTACTATTAATCACGCCTAATAATATTCCAGTATTACTAGTAAT
>Ga0114932_10003456_pt1 | contig 15469 bp, 10 predicted proteins | sample 2SBtaG_2_FD_87286 | JGI IMG/M metagenome (GOLD analysis project Ga0114932, IMG submission 87286) | Deep subsurface microbial communities from Kolumbo volcano to uncover new lineages of life (NeLLi) - 2SBTROV12_ACTIVE470 metaG | ecosystem: Environmental > Aquatic > Marine > Volcanic ...
GACAATCAGGTTCGCGAATGGACCGACGGCGACGACGACGACGACGCGGAAGAAGCCGCCAAGGCAAGTTCGGAAAAACGCCGGGCCGCCAGCGGCGACATCGAATCGGTCGCGCAGGAAGACGAGGCCGAGGAAATCCGGCCACGCCGCAAGCCCCGCCCGCGCCGCTACAAGATTCAGGAAGTCATCAAGGTTCGGCAAATCCTGCTGATTCAGGTGGTGAAGGAAGAGCGCGGCAACAAGGGTGCGGCGCTGACGACATATCTTTCGCTGGCCGGGCGCTATTGCGTTCTGATGCCCAACACCGCGCGGGGCGGTGGCATTTCCCGCAAGATCACCAATGCAGCCGACCGCAAGAAGCTCAAGGATATCGCCGGCGACATCGAAGTCCCGGAAGGTGCCGGCCTGATCATACGCACCGCCGGGGCAAAACGCACCAAATCAGAGGTCCGGCGCGACTATGATTACCTGCTCAGGCAATGGGAACAGGTACGTGACCTGACGCTGAAATCCATCGCTCCCGCGCCGATCTATGAAGAGGGCAGCCTGATCAAACGCTCGATCCGCGATCTGTATAACCGCGAGATCGACGAAGTTCTGATCGAGGGCGAATCCGGCTATCGCATGGCCAAGGACTACATGAAAATGCTCATGCCGTCCCACGCCAAGAACGTGAAACAGTACACGGACCCGCTGCCGCTTTTCGCGCGTTTTCAGGTCGAAAGTTATCTTGGTGGCATGTTCAACCCGAATGTGCAGCTAAGATCCGGCGGCTATATCGTGATCGGCGTGACCGAAGCGCTGGTCGCGATCGACGTGAATTCCGGTCGCGCGACCAAGGAAAACTCGATCGAAGAAACCGCGTTGAAGACCAATCTCGAAGCCGCCGAAGAGGTGGCACGTCAATTGCGCCTGCGCGATCTGGCCGGGCTGATCGTGATCGATTTCATCGACATGGAGGACCGCCGCAACAATCTGGCGGTCGAAAAACGCATCAAGGATCGCCTGAAAACCGACCGCGCCCGTATTCAGGTCGGCCGGATATCCGGCTTTGGGCTGATGGAAATGTCACGCCAGCGTCTGCGCCCCGGCATGATCGAGGCAACGACGGCGCCCTGCCCTCATTGCCACGGAACCGGGCTTACGCGTTCCGACGACAATCTGGCGCTTGCGATTCTGCGCGAACTGGAAGAAGAAGGCGTTCGCCATCGCTCGCGCGAAATTTTGGTGACGGCACCGCTGGCAATTGCCAACTACATTCTCAATCAGAAACGCGAACATGTGGCGATGATCGAGGCACGCTATGGCATCTCGATCCGCATCGAAGCCAGCGGCACCCTGATCAGCCCCGAATACTCCGTCGACCGCTTCAAGACCGCGACCCGAAAAGTACCGGAGCCCACGGGCGATGTCGTGTCGATGGAATCGGCACTGGTGGCACCGGACGAAAGTCAGGCAGAGACGCCGGAACCGGCCTCTGACGAGGAAGGCGGACCGCGCAAGAAACGCCGTCGCCGTCGTCGCAGGGGCGGGCGCGGCCGAACGTCAGACGGAAATTCGGAAACCGCCGCCGCAAATCCGGATGCACCGGAAATCGGCGATGGGTCGCCGGTGAACGAGGTCGAAACGTCCCCTGACGCTGCGGGCGAAGCGCCCGGCGATGCACCAAAGGACGAACCGGCACCCCGGAAACGAACGACGCGTCGTGCCAGCTCGAAGAAAGCCGCGGAAGTTGCTGAAACGGAACCGGATTCACCGGGCGACCAACCCGCGGAATCAGAAGCCGCACCCACCGAGGCGCCCGTCGAGGCCGAGGCCCCCCAACCCAAGCGACGCCCATCGCGCGCGCCCAAAAAGGCGGCGGACGTCTCCGAAGCGGCGGTTCCGGACACCGGGCCATCGCCCGAAAACGACGCCCTCCCACCAAGCGCGAGCCAACCCGAGGCGGCACCGCCAAAACCCCGTACACGGAGGAAAGCGGCGTCAAAACCGGCGAGTGTGACAGACGAAACGCCGCCCCTTGAGCCGGCGCTGGCCGATGCGGAAGCCGCCGCCCCGCCGTCCGAGCCCGCCAAGCCCAAGCGGCGCGGCTGGTGGTCGCGCGGGACCTGAGCCACATTGCGCGAGAACGATCGCCCGGCCACGCACCCGGATTTTTCCCATGTCCGGTACTGGGTCTTTGATCTGGACAACACGCTTTACCCGCCTTCGGCGCGGCTGTTTGACCAGATCGAGACCCGGATGACCGATTACGTCATGCAGGCGTTGGGCGTGGACGCGAAAACCGCCGACCACCTGCGCGATCATTATTGGCGGACCCACGGCACCACGCTGGCGGGACTGATGCGCGAACACGATGTCGATCCGGGGCCGTATCTGGACGATGTTCACGATATTTCACTGACCCATATAAAGGTCGATCCCGGCCTGCGCGCGGCGATCGCGCGTCTGCCCGGCAAACGGTTCATCTATACCAACGGCCCCAGAATGCACGCCGACCGGGTCAGCCGTGCGCGCGGCCTTGCGGGGATTTTCCACGGGATTTACGGCGTTGAACAGGCCGGATTTCTGCCGAAACCCGAAGCTGCGGCGTTTCAGGCGATCTTTGCGAAATCCGGGGTCGACCCGTCGCAGGCAGCCATGTTCGAGGACGAACCGCGCAATCTTGTCGTTCCCCATGATCTGGGCATGGCCTGCATCCTGGTCGGCCCGCCGATGTCAGCGCCGGCGCCCCATATCCATCACCAGACCGAGGATCTGACCGGCTTTCTGTCGCAGATTGCCGCCTGAGCCTTTTCGCGCCCGCCAATCTTTTCTATCCTGCGGGGGATGGGCAAGCTTGACACCGATATTCTCATTTCCGGCGGCGGCATCGCCGGGCGCATTGCCGCCTGCGCTTTTGGCAGCGCCGGTTACTCTGTGCTGTGCGTCGATCCCCAGCCCGCCAGCGGCAAGGCCATCGTCGATCTGCGCAGCACCGCGTTTTGGCAACCGGCACGGGACCTGTTGCAAAGCGCCGGATTGTGGACACCGCTCGCGCCCCATGCGGCGCCTTTGCAAATGATGCGGATCGTGGACGCGGGCGGGGCGCAGGCGGAAACCCGCGAAATCGTCGATTTCGACGCGGACGAGATTTCGGACGAACCTTTCGGCTGGAATTTCCCCAATGCCGAACTTCGAAAGGCCACCGGCGCGCGGATCGCGGCCCTGGCGCAGGTGACGCTGTTGCAGGGCGTGGCGTTCGGGTCGGTCACGACCCGGCTTGACCGCGTGATCGTCCGCCTGTCGGACGGCAGGCAGGTCAACGCCCGATTGCTGATCGGTGCCGATGGCCGGGAATCCGCGGTTCGAACCGCGGTCGGGATCGACGCGAAGACGTGGCGTTACGGCCAAAAGGCGCTGGTCTTTTCCGTGACCCACCCCGAGCCTCATCACGACGTTTCGACCGAAATTCACCGCACCGGCGGGCCCTTCACGCTGGTGCCGCTGGCCGATCACAAGGGCTTGGCGCATTCCGCCATTGTCTGGATGGAAACCGGGCCGCGCGCGCTCGAACTGGCCGCCCTTGGCGTCGAGGAATTCGAGGCCGCCATTACCGAACGTTCGGCAGGGATGTTCGGTCCTTTGCGGCTGGTCTCTGGTCGGGCGGTGTGGCCGATCATCAGCCGGCTGGCCGCGCGCCTGACCGCCCGGCGCACCGCCCTGATTGCCGAGGCCGCGCATGTGGTGCCCCCGATCGGGGCGCAGGGTCTGAACATGAGCCTGGCTGATATCGCCACTTTGCTGAACGCTACCGGGCACGCGCCGGACGATCCCGGCGCCGATAGGGTTCTGGCCACGTACCAGTCGCAGCGCTGGTCGGCCATCCGCAAGCGGGTCCATGGTGTCGACCTGCTGAACCGGGCCTCGATGGCGGAAAATCCGCTGCTGCGCGATCTGCGCCGCGCCGGATTGCTGGCGATCGAGCGGACCGGCCCGCTGAAAAGAACGCTGATGCGCGCCGGATTGGGCAAGACCTGACAGAGCTTTCGCGAAATGGATGGCGGCAATGACCGAACCACATCGCGCGCCGGACATCGGCCGCGCATCCGGCGCGAAAGACATGTCGATGGCGCAGGAACAACGGCGCAATCCCGCCGTGCATCATTGGGCGGTCCATCGGCACGGCGATGCCGGCGCTGTGGACGTCAGGGATAAGGTCCGCCAGGCAGCCCCAAGCGTCCAACAAAAAAATCGCCCCCTGGGTCTGTTGGACTTATCCGCCCCGCTTGGCCAGCAGGTTGCTCAGCCAGTCGGGGTCCATCTCGGGGACGCTGGAAAGCAGCAATTGCGTGTAGTCGGGATGCGGCGGCGCCATGATTTCGGTCTTCAGCCCCTGTTCGACCACTGCCCCCTGATACATCACCACGATTTCGTCGGATATCGCCTGAACCGTGGCAATGTCGTGGGTGATGAAAATGTAGCTGACGCCTAGATTTTCCTGCAACCTCAGCAGCAGTTTCAGAATTCCTTCCTGCACGATCTGATCCAGCGCCGAGGTCACCTCGTCGCAGATGATCAGCTCGGGCTCGGCGGCCAGGGCGCGGGCGATGCAAATCCGCTGCTTTTGCCCGCCGCTGAGTTCGCCCGGCAGCCGGTCGATAAAGCTTTCGTCAAGCTCGATCATCTCCATCAGCTCGATCACCCGCGCCTCGCGCCGTTTGCCGCGCAGTCCCAGATAGAATTCAAGCGGACGCCCGATGATCTCGTTGACGGTCTGACGTGGATTCATCGCGGTGTCGGCCATCTGATAGATCATCTGGATGCGCTGAAGCTGGCCTTTGTCGCGGTCTTTCAGTTCGGGGGGCAGCGGCTCGCCGTTGAACCGCACTTCGCCCCTTGACTGGGGCAGCAGACCGGTCACCACCCGCGCCGTGGTCGATTTTCCCGACCCCGATTCACCGACAATCGCCACCGTCTTGCCGCGCGGCACCGAGATGGAGACGTCGTCCAGCACCTTGACCCCCTTGCCGTAGGCCGCATCGATGGCATCAATTTCCAGAATGTAATCGTCGCTGGTCTCGGGTTCCTTCTGGATCGACCGGACCGACCACAGGGACTTGGTATAAGGATGTTCGGGCGATTTCAGCATCTTGCGGGTTTCGGCCTCTTCCATCTCTTCGCCGTAACGCAGAACCTTGATCCGGTCGGCCATCTGCGCGACCACCGCCAGATCGTGGGTGATGTAGATCGCCGCCGTGTTGAATTGTTCGACCGCATCGCGCATCGCCGCCAGCACGTTGACCTGGGTCGTGACATCCAGCGCCGTTGTCGGCTCGTCGAAAATGATCAGATCGGGCCGGCACGCCATCGCCATCGCAGTCATTGCCCGCTGCAACTGACCGCCGGATACCTGATGCGGATAGCGAAATCCGATATGGTCGGGGTCGGGCAATTGCATGGCGCGGTACAGCTCGATCGCGTCGCGTTTGGCGTCGGATTCGTTGGCGTTGCCGTGGCGCAAACCGGATTCGATGGTCTGGTCGATCAGCTTGTGCGCGGGGTTGAACGCGGCGGCGGCGGATTGCGCGACATAGGCGATGCGGGTGCCCCATATATCGTGTTTTTCCTTTTCCGGCATCGCGCGCAATTCCATCCCGTCGAAATGGATTTCACCGCTGGTCAACCGGCAACCGGGCCGCGCGAACCCCATTGCGGCAAGCCCCAGCGACGACCTGCCCGCCCCGGATTCACCGATCAGCCCCAGCACCTCGCCGCGCCTGAGGGTCAGGTTCACACCCTTGATGATCTCGTGCCAGCGTTCATCGGAAAACCCGTCGATGACGATGTCTTTCATCTCCAGCAGGACCTCGCCCTTGCTGCCTCGTTTTCGCGCGCTCATTCCTTCAACCCCGAGGTTTTGTGCAGGAACCAGTCGACCACGAAATTGACGGCGATGGTCAAAAGCGCGATGGCCCCGGCAGGCAACAACGGGGTGATGGCACCCTTGATGTCGTATTTGGCGAACTGGATGAGCGAGGCGTTCTCGCGCACCATCGATCCCCAGTCGGCCGTTGGCGGCTGAATGCCGACGCCAAGAAAGGACAATCCCGCGATCAGCAGGAAAACGAAGCAGAACCGCAGCCCGAATTCCGCCACCAGCGGCGGCAGGATGTTGGGCAGGATTTCGCGGCGCATGATCCACGGCAGTTTCTCGCCCCTGAGCCGGGCCGCCTCGACGTAATCCATGACCACAACGTTCAGCGATACCGCGCGCGTCAGCCGAAACACCCGTGTGCTGTCCAGCACCGCGATGATGATGATCAGAACCCCGGTTGTGGAGCCAAAGATCGACAGCAGCATCAACGCGAAGATCAGCGACGGAATTGCCATCAGCACGTCAACGAACCGGGACAGGATCTGATCAAGCCAGCTTTGATTGATCGCCGCCATCAGCCCGAAACCACCGCCAATCGCAAAGGACAGCAGCGTCGTTGTCAGCGCGATACCGATGGTATTGCGCGCGCCGTAAATCAGGCGTGAATGCACATCGCGGCCGATCTGATCGGTGCCAAACAGGTGTTCGCTGCTCCAGGGTGCATAGGGTTGCACGAAAATCTCGGCCTGACCGTGGGGCGCCAGGATCGGTGCAAATATCGCCATACAGGCATAGAGAAAGACCACGACCATCCCGAATATCGCGGTTGGGGGGGCCTTTTTCAGGTCGATCCAGATGCGCTGCATCCGGGTGCGTCGCAGGCGGACCTGGCCAACCTCGGCCGCGGCCGAATATGTCTGTTCTTCGCTCATCTCGGGTGCAGCAACCTTGGATTGGTGATGATGCCGATGATGTCGGCAATCAGGTTCAGAATGATATACGTGCCGGCAAAGAACAGCGCGCAGGCCTGCACTACCGGAATGTCACGGGTTCTGACCGCATCGACCATCAACTGGCCGACACCGGGATAGACGAACACCACCTCGACCACGACCACGCCGACCACCAGATAAGCCAGGTTGAAGGCAATCACCGTTGCGATCGGGGCCCAGGCGTTTGGCAGCGCATGTCTGAGGATCACCTGGGACGACGAAATCCCCTTGAGCCGCGCCATTTCGATATAAGGGCTGGCCAGCAGATTGATGATCGCCGCCCGCGTCATCCGCATCATATGCGCCACGATCACCAGCGTCAGGGTCAGCGAAGGCAGGGCCGACTTGTAGATTTTCTGCCCCAGCGGAAGGCTTGCGTCGATATTGGCGAGGCTTGGAAATATCGGATTGAGCGAGGCCAGAAACAGGATCAGGATATAGGCCACGAAAAATTCCGGCGTCGCGATGGTCGTCAGGGTCGCGGCGTTGACCACGCGGTCGTAGATCGAATTGCGGTAGAGTGCGGCGGTGATTCCCAGAAACAGCGCAAGCGGCACGGCGATGATGGCGGTCATGCTGGCCAGAAACAGCGTATTGCTGAGGCGCGGACCGATCAGTTCGGCAACCGAGCGCGAGCGGTCGATGCCCGACGACGCACGGCCCGAAAACGAATTGCCGAAATCCCCCTGGACGACACCGCCGACCCAGCTCAGGTAGCGCTGATATGCCGGCAGATCGAGGCCAAGCTCGCGGCGGAACGCGGCCACGGTGTCCTCGGTCGCGGCCTGCCCCAGCACCGCCTCGCCGAAATCGCCGGGCAGCAATTCGATGGAACTGAAAATGATCAGCGAGACCACGAAAAGCGTGAAAAGACCCAGCAGCAGGCGTTGCAGGATCGTACGTACGACAGGATGCACGGGTGCCCTCCGCCTGTTCAAGCGCTTGCGCGCGGCCAAAATGGGATAACCGGGCTGGTTGCCCTTGCAGAACCCGGTGCTAGCCCCCCCAATTCTCGATGGTGGCAAACCTCTTGGTGGCAGCCATCGGGAATGACGTCAGGCTAGCGCAACAGCGGGACTTGTAAAGGCATTTCTGCGGGGACTTGGTGCGGCAAGGGCAAATCCGGGTGTGCAACCGCTGGGCGTCTCACCGAAAATTGCCGGAAATTATCCTTGCCAAAACCGTCTGTTTGCGCCCAGACTTGGCGCGGGTACCGGTACTGCAACCGCATACCCCGCTTTCCGACGCAGATCAGCGGGACCGGAAACACCAAAAAACAGGGAGATTACCATGAAAAACATCGACCAACTGTCGAAACTTTACGCTGCGGGCAAAGTCAGCCGCCGGACGTTCATGCAGGGCGCGACCGCGCTTGGCCTGACGATTTCCGCGGCATCGATGCTGGCCGTCCGAGCCGAAGCCGCGACCCCGAAAAGTGGCGGTATAATGCGGCTGGGTCAGGGCCACGGCTCGACGACGGATTCGCTGGATCCCGCGACCTTTGAGAACGGTTTCACCTCGGTTCTGGGCGTTGCCTTTGCCGACCACCTGACCGAAGTCGGACCCGACGGGCAATTGCGCGGCGAGCTTGCCGAAAGCTTTGAAGCCTCGGCAGATGCGGCAACCTGGCGGTTCAAGCTCAGAAGCGGGATCACCTTCCACAATGGCAAATCGCTGACCACCGAAGACGTGATCGACAGCTTCAACCACCACCGTGGCGAGGAATCCAAATCGGCCGCCAAGGGTCTTTTGACGGCCGTGGAATCGATTACCGCGGATGGCGACACCGTTGTGTTCAAGCTCACGGACGGCAATGCCGACTTCCCGTTCATCGCTTCGGATTACCACTTTGCGATTCGCCCGTCGAACGGCGACGGCACCATCGACTGGGCCAGCGGCGTTGGCACTTCGTCCTTTGTACTGAACCATTTCGAACCGGGCGTGCGGGCCGAATACACCAAGAACCCGAACATCTGGAAAGAGGGCGTCGGCTTCGTCGACGAATTGCTGCAACTCTCGATCATCGACGTTACGGCGCGGCAAAATGCGCTGATGAACGGCGATGTGGACGTGATTGACCGCGTTGACCCCAAAACCGTGCACCTGCTGGAAAAAGTTCCGACGGTCCGGATTCTGGAGTCCACCGGCACGCTGCATTACACGTTCCCGATGCGTCTGGACGTAGAGCCGTTTGGCAATTACGACCTGCGCATGGCGCTGAAACTGTCGGTGAAACGTCAGGAACTGGTCGACAAGATCCTGCTGGGCCATGGCGTGATTGGCAATGACACGCCGATCTCGACCGCGAATCCCTATCACAACGGCGAAATGGCACAGCGCGAGTTTGATCCGGAAAAAGCGGCGCATCACTACAAGAAATCCGGTCATTCCGGTGCGATCCAACTGTCGTCCGCCGACGCGGCCTTTGCCGGTGCGGTGGATGCGGCGCAGCTTATCAAAGCCTCTGCCGCCGAAGCGGGCATCGACATCGAGGTGGTTCGCGAACCCTCCGATGGCTACTGGTCCAATGTCTGGAACAAAAAGGGCTGGTGCGCGTGTTACTGGGGTGGTCGTCCGACCGAAGACTGGATGTTCTCGGCGGCCTATACCAACGACACCGAATGGAACGACACCGCCTGGAAAGGCACCGACGCTTCTGCCCGGTTCAACGAGCTGGTCGTCCTGGCCCGCAAAGAGCTGGATCAGGACAAGCGGCGCGCGATGTATTACGAAGCGCAGGTGTTGGTCAACGATGACGGCGGCGCGATCATTCCGATGTTCGCCAACCACATCATGGGCCTGGATTCCAAGGTCAAACACGGCGAACAGGTCGCCGGCAACTGGGAGCTTGACGGCTCCAAAGCGCCAGAGCGGTGGTGGATCGACGGCTGATCACACAGCGACAAACAATCGGCAAAGGCGGCGGGGCAACCTGCCGCCTTTGTCTTTTGGGCCAAAGCAGTTTGCCTTTTTCCCGAATCAGTTGCTGGTACCGGGAAACCCTGTTCGCCCATGCGCCAGCGCGCGTTTTGCGAAACCGCATTGCGCCGGATCAAACGAAAAACGATTCAGGCGGCGGTCGCGGCGGCGGCCAAAACCTCGGCCAGAACCGAGACCGCCAGCGTGCGGGCATCGCGGGCCGAAGGCACCAGCCCAATAGGGCCACAGAGCCGCGCCAGATCGGCAGCGGTGACGCCCATGGAAGTCAGTTCCAGATGCCGCTGATCCCGCGCGCGCTGGCTGCCCTGCGCGCCGATGTAGAACGCAGACGTCGCCAGCGCAGTGCGCAGAATTTCGGGTTCCCATTCGTGATCGTGAAAGAACAGCACGATGGCCGAACGGGCATCGACCGCCAGTGTTTCCGGGAATTCCGGGCCGGTTAGGTGGACCGTCCGACAGCCAGAATTCCGCGCGTTTTCAAGCGTTTCTGCATCCGGCGACAGCAATTGCACCCCGTAACCCACGGATTTCGCGAGAGCGGCAAAGGTATGGGCCTCGGGGCCTTTGCCAAACACCTGAAAGTCGATTTCGGGCAGGCAGCGCACCAGAAAACGCCCGGCGTTCATGCCGGTATCACCCGTTGTCTGAAGCGACAGCGCGCCCTTGTGCAGATCGACATTCAAAACCGCCACCCGCCGGGCCACATGTTCGCGCGCAAGTTCCGCCAGCACCCGCAGATCGGGCCGCGGCAGCAGGACGATATCCAGTCCGCCGCCGCAGGGCAGCGAGATGTCCAGAAACGGCGAGCCACGCCCATAGCGAACCGGTACCGGCCGCCCGGTTTCAAGGGCGCGCGCGGCGTGCAGCGCAAGATCGCTTTCGATGCAACCCGATGACAGCGTGCCCACGCGGCGCGAATCGGGCAGGAACGCCATCCATGCGCCCATGGGTCGGTAGGACGGCCCTTCGATCCCGGTGATGATCGCCAGCACGCCGTCGGTTTCAGCACGGACAAGCGCGTTGAGCGGGTCGATGACCGGACCATTGCTTTGAGGATATGAGGTCATGGCACGATTTTCGGTTTCCGTCGGCTTTGAAGCCTATCAGGCAGGAATCACCTGCAACAGAACGCAATGTTACCTTTTTCGCTGCAGGGGCAAGACCCGAAGCCCGGTGCGCACGATCAGCGCCAGATCGAAACAAAGGTTGCGGTTCCCCTGATAGATCAGATCGATGCGGGCCTTGCGCTCGACCGAGCGGCGCAGATAGACCGCCTCGGTCTCGGCCGGGGTCCGGCACGCGGCCAGCATCATTTCCTCGTGGCGATGAAAAACCAGCGTCGCCAACCCGGTGATTCCGGGGCGGCTGGCAAGAACGCGGCGATACAGTGCCGGATGGGCCTCAACATAGCGGCGCAGGGGTGGCCGGGGACCGACAAAGCTCATGTCGCCGCGAATAACGTTCCACAATTGCGGAATCTCGTCCAGCCGGGTCCGGCGCAGAAACCGCCCCGTTCGCGTGATGCGTGTGCTTTTGTCGCCGCCGGAAACCCCGGCATTGGCAGCGCCCCGGGCCGGATTCATGGTTCTGAGCTTTACCAGCCAAAACGCCGTTTCGGGGGCGCGCATCCGTTCGGACACATAAAATACCGGGTGGCCATCGATCAGCAGCACCACGGCGACCAGCACCAGCAGGACCGGGGCCAGCACCAGCCCCAACACCAGCGCCAGTGCCAGATCGAACAGGCGTTTGCCCGGTGTCACGAAGCCCCCCGACATCTGCGCCATTGGCGTATCATTTCATCGGGATTGGAATCCGTGGCGGCAAAGCGGTGCAATTTCCGCAATCGCGATAGGTCCAGCACCACCGAACGCAAAACCTGATCACCCGCACGCCGGGTCTGCCAGGATGCCAGATCACCCGTCGATTTCATCGCTTCCAGCAGATCGGCCATATGGACCGGGACGGCGGCGGCCACGTTCAGAATGCGCGGCACCTCTGCCGCCTGCGCTGCCGCACCGATAAGGGACACCAGCACGCCCGCCAGCGTTTCCGGCCCGATATAGGATCTGAGCGGGGACGTACCATCGGCAAATTCGTCCAGGATCAGAGGTGCCGTGCGGGTGGCGCGGACCGCGTTTCTTGTCAGTTGATCGGCCCCCGCGACATTGCCCAGACGCAAGAGCGTGACATGCGGGGTGGTCCCGGTCTGGCGCGCGCTCCATTCCTGCGCGGCGGTCTCCATGGCCAGTTTCGATCTGCCATAGGGCGAAACCGGCCGGCAATCGGCGGTTTCAGCAATCGGGGCATCGTTGGCTGGTCTGCCATATACGGCGGCAGAGGACGGCAGGAAAACCTGACGCGCCCCAAGTGCCTTGGCCGCGTCAAGCGCCGCCAGCGCGAGGTCCGAATTAACCTTCTGGTTGTCATCTGCAATCTCGGTCACGCCGTTCAGAACGATCAGGGAATCGATGGCGCCGATTTGCCTTGTGACCCGCGCCAATGCGGCCGGTTCCGCGGTTCCGTCCCAGTCGGCCCAGCGTTCGCCGCGCCGCGCCGTACTGCGCCGGGATTGCCGCCAAATCGCCAGATCAAAGCTGCCATGGTGGTCAAAAGCCCGCCCCACCAGCCGCCCTACGCGCCCGGTTGCGCCAAGAATCACACAGTTTCGCGCAATATTGCCTTTGGGCATGGAGTTCGGGGCCGTATTCATTGACGTCGATTCATAGCATAGTATCTTGCATAGCAGGGTGAAATTAAACGGATTTCATCCGATCTGGAGTGGGAAATCGAAATGCGGCGGCGGAAATCTCTTATTGTGGCTTTGTCCGCACTGACCGTGGCGTTGGCGGCCTGCACGCTGCCGCGGGGTGCCGCGCTCAGAACCGAAATCCTGTCTCAGTCCGATATCAAACAGGCGGACATGGCGATTTACGAGGTCAACAGCGCGTTGTTGCCCATCATCGCCGGCTGGCCGCCAACCGACGACATGTACAAAGAGGGCTGGATTTCGCGGCGCAAGGGCCCGACCAGCAAGGTCATCGCGTCGGGCGACCGGCTGAACCTTTCGATCTGGGACAGCAACGACAATTCACTGCTGACTGCGCCCGAGGAAAAACGCGTGGCCATGAACCAGGTGATCGTCCAGCCGGACGGTACCATTTTCGTGCCTTATCTCGACAAGATCTATGTTTCGGGCCTGACGCCGGAAAAGGCCCGCGAGAGCATCCAGAAACAGCTCGAAGGGATCATCGCCTCGGCACAGGTGCAACTGATGCTGGACGCCGGTCGGCGCAATTCCGTCGATCTGGTGGGCGGGGTGGCCAAAGCGGGCAACTATCCCCTGCCCGACCGCGACTTCACGGTGCTGGGGCTGGTCAGCCTTGGCGGCGGCATTCCGAAAACCATGCGCAACCCGCAGGTGCGGCTGGTGCGCGGCGGCAAGGTCTACGCGACTTCGGCCTCGTTGCTTTATGCGCACCCGGCCATGGATACGACCCTGCGGGGGGGCGACAAGGTGATCGTCAGCCAGGACGAGCGCTATTTCATGGCGTTGGGAGCCGCGGAAACCGAGCGGATGGTCTATTTCGACAAAGACAAGGTTTCCGCGCTGGAAGCCATGTCGATGATTGGCGGCATTTCCGACAGTCACGCCAACCCGCAGGGCATTCTGGTGCTGCGGGAATACCCCGACCGGGCGGTGCGCGACGACAATTCCGGCCCGTCCAAGAACCGGACGGTTTTCACGATCGACCTGACCTCGGCGGACGGTCTGTTCAGCGCCGGAGAGTTTCCGATCAAGCCGGGCGATGTGGTGCTGGTTACCGAGAGCGCTGCGACCTCGGTTCAGAAAGTGTTCCAACTGATCGGTACGGTCGTCGGGGTGCGCAACGAAATCAACAAATAGCGCCGAACCGGCGTCTGGCGGCGAAGACCTGTCGGGAACGTGCCGACGTTGCAGGTTCGCGGCTTGGCCGTCGGTTGCGGCAGGTGCCCGTGATGTGCGGGCATCCCAGCGCACGGCGGGCGTTTCAGCGCTGCGCCAATCGCATCACCGACGCCCCGGCCCAACCGGGCGCGCACGGCGAAGAACGGCCATGGCCACGATTCCAAAAATGGCCGATTTGGCCTAATGGATTGAAAAGCATCCCTTATATCGGGGAATGATCCGGAAAACCGGTTTATCGGTTTATCGGTTTACCGGTTTACCGGTTTACTGGTTTATCGGTTTACTGGTGTGTTGGTTTTCTGGTCTGCCGGTTTATCGGTTTACTGGTGCGTTGGTTTTCTGGTCCGCCGGATTACTGGTTTACCGGTCAACCGGATGACCGGTCAACCGGATGACCGGTTTAACGGGGTATACCAACGGACCCAAGGACCGACCTTTCTCTATTGAACGGCTCAAGCTTCATGGTGGTTTGAATCCTGTGGTTCGATCCACTGGAATTTTGCCTTTTGGATCAAATGATCATGGCAATTGAATCGTTTGGGCGAATTCCGTGGCGCTTGCCCGGGGGACTCCAATGTCGCGTTTGATCCGTTGGCGGACCCCGAACCTGACCCCCACCGAGCCGTGTGCCGACGGGCCGTGGTGCGGTGAACCGGTGCAAGTGACGGCCACGTTACCCCGGCAAAACCCGTGCGATCCCAACAGATTGCGCCCGCCTCGGCCAATCGCCGTGCCAGAGGTCGACAGTGCGCGGCGGGCTGGCGCCCCTGATCCCGCGCCATTGGCAGGTCTTGAAGGCCGGAATCGCGGCCGATACCCGCAAGCGATGTGGTTCGGCTATTCTGGCTGGTGGTATTACTGATTTACGGGTCTGCCGGTCTTCCGGTGCATCGGCCTGCCGGGCTAAGGGAACACCGGATTTTCGATCTGCCAACCTGTTGTTGCGCCGGATTTCCGGTCGACGATGGGCGATCGCACCGCCGGTCCCTTTCGCAATGCCAAATGCGACGATCAAAGACGCCGCACCACCATCGTAGGCCGCACGAGGCCATCGGCGTTCTCAACCAGGCAGCAAACTCGATATTGTTTCCGCACATCACGAACGCGCCCGCCGCGATCACCGGCCAAGGCCGCCCGGTCGATCCGGGGTGCGCCCCGGCGGGTCCGACCGAGGGCACACCGGTCGATCGCGGCGATGCCGTTTAACAAAAAGGGGCGCCCGTCCGGACGCCCCCCGTCGCGTTGCAATCAGTGGTTTCAGCCACCCAGCGACAAAGCCACAAAGCGGGGTTCGCCCGCGCGGCGCACCAGCAGCAGGATGGATTTCCGCCCGGCTTCGCGCGCCTGATCCAGTCGTTTTTCAAGATCGGCCAGATTTGCGATTTTTTGCTGACCGGCTTCGGTGATCACGTCGCCCGGTCGCAAGCCCTTTTCCCAGGCCTGGCTGGTGTCATCGACGTCGCTGATGGCCACGCCACCGGCATCGGCTTCAAGGCCAAGCTGTTCGCGCAGATCCGCATCCAGCCCCTGAAGCCGCAGCCCCAGCAATTCCTGTTCCCGTGGTTCAGCCGGAGACGCGACCGCAGGGACGATCTGCTCGCCCTCGGCTTCTTCGCGGCGGCCCAGCACGACCTTCAGCGTCTTGGTCGAATCATCCCGGAACACCACGATTCGCACGGTTTTGCCAACCGGCGTCTGGCCGACCATGCGCACCAGTTCGCGAGTATCGGC
>Ga0114932_10003457_pt1 | contig 15463 bp, 9 predicted proteins | sample 2SBtaG_2_FD_87286 | JGI IMG/M metagenome (GOLD analysis project Ga0114932, IMG submission 87286) | Deep subsurface microbial communities from Kolumbo volcano to uncover new lineages of life (NeLLi) - 2SBTROV12_ACTIVE470 metaG | ecosystem: Environmental > Aquatic > Marine > Volcanic ...
CCCGACGTGTACGAGTTCATCCGCTACGCCGCCGACAAGAACATCGGCGTGACCATCAGCTGCAACCTGGCGGCCTTCAAGAAAGAAGACGCTGAGAAGCTGGTGACCTGCGGGCTCGAACACCTGTTCGTCAGCTGCGACGGCGCCAGCCCCGAGACCTACATCAAGTACAACGTGGGCGGCAACTTCCACAAGGTCCAGGAGAACATGCGGGCCATTGTCGAAGCCAAGCGTCGTCTGGGCAAGAAGCTGCCCTTCGTCGACTGGCAGTTCTTGCGCTTCAGCCACAACCAGCACGAGATCCCCCTGGCTCGCCAGATGGCGAAGGAGATCGGCGTCAACGCGATCCGCTTCATCAACCCGAACATCCCACCCGAGCACAAGGAAGAGTGGCGGCCCCGGCGAGACGACGAGGTCAGCGACGCCAACTCAGGCGAGGGCAAGGTCAAGGCCAGCCCTGGCGTGGCCATCTCAGAAGAAGACCAGGCCGTGGCTCGGGGTGAACGCGCCGTCGAAGAGAACTCCAAGCGCCCCACCGCCGACGTGAGCTCTTGCTCCTGGCTCTACCGTTCGATCTTCTTCAACTGGGACGCCAGCATCCTGCCCTGCTGCGACGGCACCACTGAACCCAGCCACGACCTGGCTCGCTGGGAAGGCCAGAGCCGCGAAGAGTTCGCCCAGTTCTGGAACAGCGACATCTACCGCTCCTTGCGGCGCATGGCCAACTTCAAGACACCTCGCGAAGAGATGGACACGAAGTACACCTGCGCCAAGTGCATCAAACCCCACATGCCCTTCGTGCTCTACGAGCGAGGCTTCAAGCTGCCGCGCAAGATCGAGCGACAGATCTTGAAGACCGAGCCGGATCTGCCAGAGAAGCGCCAGGAGTGGGTGCGCACTCGCAAGACGATCTCCGAGGCTGTGACTCGCGGGCAGTAGGGTTCTTGGGGGGCACCGCCCTCCATCGTGGAGAGATCCACTGCACGGCGCGGGGGCCAAGATCGTCTGTCGACTGGGCGCTCGGGGTGAGTGCATGCAGCCAGGCATCGTGGGGGCTCTTGCGCCTGGGGGGGCTGGCGCGACTGTTGAGGCGCCAGCCGATCTGTCTGAGCGACACGGCCCCCCTGGCGAAAGACAGGCCAGCCCGCAGCACCCCACCAGCAGTTCCAGCAATCCCCCATCAAAACCCGTCAGGCAGGAACCTTGGTGCTCCGCCGCCGCCGGGTGCCATCGAGCACTTTCTTCCGGATACGAATGGACGTGGGCGTCACTTCGACCAGCTCGTCCTCTTCGATCCACTCCAGGGCCTCTTCGAGGGAGAAGAGCCGCGGTGGTGCGTAGCGCAGGGCCCGGTCGGTGCCGCTGGCCCGCACGTTGGTGAGCTTCTTCTCGCGGGTGGGGTTGGCCTCGATCTCGACCGGCTTGCAGTGTTCGCCGATGACCTGGCCGGCGTAGACAGCGTCGGTGGGCTTGACGAAGAAGTCGCCCCGATCCTTGAGGCCGTCGAGGGCGTAGCCCGTCACCGCGCCGGTGTGCGAACTGGCAATGGCCCCTGCCTTGCGCCGGGGCACCGTGCCCTTGAACGGCTCGTAGCCCCGGAGAATATGGCTCAACGTGGCCTCGCCGCTGGTCAAGGTCAGCAACCGACTGCGCATGCCGATCAGGCCCCGAGCGGGGATGGCAAAGACCAGCCGGGTCATGGCGCTCTCCGCCTGCATGTCTTCGAGTTCACCCCGACGACCGCAGACCAGCTCGATGACCTTGCCCGACATGTCTGACGGCACGTCGACGGTGAGCTCTTCGAAGGGCTCGAGCCGCTGGCCATCCACGAAGTGATCGATGACCCGGGGGCGTGACACCGCCAGCTCGAAGCCCTCACGACGCATGGTCTCGATGAGGATGCCCAGGTGCAGCACACCCCGGCCAGCCACGGAGAACGCGCTGTCGCTCCCGCCCGTCTCGATGCGCAGAGCCACGTTGCTGCGCAGCTCGCGCTGCAAGCGTTCGCCGATCTGGCGACCGGTGACCAGCTTGCCTTCCTTGCCGTTGAACGGTGAGTCGTTGACCAGGAAGTCCATGGAGATGGTCGGCTCATCGATGGAGATCATGGGCAAGGGCTCGATGGCCCCTGGATCGCAGAGGGTCTTGCCGATGGAGATCTCGGGGAAGCCCTGAATGGCCGCGATGTCCCCCGCCCGCATCTCCGTGGCCGGGACGCGGTCAAGGCCCGAGAAGCTGAACAGACCGTTCACCCGGCCCTGGTGCTTGCTGCCATCAGGGTCGGCCACCACCAAGGCCTGGCCGTCCACGAGCACGCCGCGCTGCACACGACCGATGGCGATGCGCCCCACGTAGTCGTTGTGATCGATACTGGTGACCTGCAGCTGCAGCGGGCCTGTGTCGTCAAGACCAGGCCCCGGGATGTGCTCCTCGATCGCGGCGAAGAGACAGGCCGTGTCCGTCTCAGGACCTTCGGGCTCTGTACGCACCCAGCCATCGCGGCCTGATGCGTAGAGCACGGGGAAGTCGAGCTGATCGTCACCTGCACCCAGCTCAACGAACAGATCGAAGACCTCGTTGAGCACGGCGTCCGGGCGGGCGGTGCGCTTGTCGCACTTGTTGATCACCACCATCACCTGCATGCCACCGCTCAAGGCCTTCTCAAGCACGTAGCGAGTCTGGGGCATGGGCCCTTCGAACGCGTCCACCAACAACAGCACGCCGTCGGCCATGCGCAACACCCGCTCCACCTCGCCACCGAAGTCGGAGTGACCCGGGGTGTCGATGATGTTGACCTTCATCTCGCCCCGCACCGCGGCGCAGTTCTTGCTGAGCACGGTGATGCCCCGCTCGCGCTCGATGTCATTGCTGTCCAGGACACAGTCGACCCGTTCCTGGCCCTCGCGAAAGACGCCCGCATCAGAGAGCATGGCGTCGACGAGGGTCGTCTTGCCGTGGTCGACGTGGGCGATGATGGCGACGTTGCGGAGCTTCACGAGGGTGACCTGACACAGAGAAACGGAGGGTGACAACCGACCCCCCATGACACCACATCCAGCCCTTTCGGTCAGCCTTCGATTCCCCCTGCTGGGCAGGCCCGGCCTCTCTCAAGCCCCTCGCCAAGCCGCCAGAATCAGGGGTAAAGGCCCCTCATGGAGGTCACGGCGGCCACCCGCGAGATGCCCTCCATGTAGGCACCTGTGCGCATATTGACCCCTGAGTCCTTGGTGCGCTGCAGCACCTGCTGAAAGGCCTTGCGCATGATCAGCACCAGCCGATCGTTCACGTCTGACTCCTCCCAGAAGTAGCCCATGCGGTCCTGGACCCACTCGAAGTAGCTCACCACCACCCCGCCAGCGTTGGCCAGGATGTCCGGGATGACGAAGATCTCCTTGGCATCCAGGATGGCGTCGGCCCGGGCCGTGGTGGGCCCGTTGGCCCCCTCCACGATGATGCGGCAGTTAAGGCCCCCGGCATTATGAGACGTGATCTGGTTCTCGGACGCCGCCGGAATCAGCACCTCGCAGGGCAGCATGAGCAGCTCTTCGTTGGAGCAACGATCGCCCCCCTCGAAGCCCTCCAGCGAACCGTTCTCCTCGATGTGGGCCAGCACGGCCTTCACGTCCAGGCCCTTCTCGTTGACCATGCCCCCGTCGATATCCGAGAGAGCCTTCACCCGCACGCCGATCTCGTCGAGCAGGGTGGCGATGGTCCCGCCCACGTTGCCCGAGCCCTGAATCACCACGGACGAGCTGGCCAGATCGAGCTTCATCTCCGACGCGGCCTCGCGCACCATGGACAGCAGCCCCCGGCCCGTGGCCGCCTTGCGCCCCATGGACCCTCCCAGGCCCCAGGGCTTGCCGGTGACCACGCCGGTGTGGGCCTCCCGGCGATGGACCGAGTAGGTGTCCATGATCCAGGCCATGACCTGTTCGTTGGTGTACATGTCCGGCGCCGGCACATCGCGGTCAGGGCCGATGATGTCCATGATGCCCGTGGTATAGCGCCGGGTGATGCGCTCCAGCTCAGCCAACGACAGCTCGCGCGGGTTGCACAGCACGCCGCCCTTGGCGCCGCCGAAGGGCACGTTGACGATGGCGCACTTCCAGGTCATCCAGGCGGCGAGGGCGCGCACCTCATCGACGTCGACGAAGGGCGAGTAACGAATGCCGCCCTTGCACGGCCCCAGGGCGCTGTTGTGCTGCACACGCCAGCCGTCAAAGACCGCCACCTTGCCGCTGTCCAGCTTGATCGGGATCGAGACCTTCATCTCCCGCTCGGGCTTGGTCAAGATCTGGTACAGCCCGTCGTCGAGTGCGAGCTTCTCAGCTGCCAGGTCGAAGCGCGCCAGCATGGCCTCGAAGGGGTTGTGTTCCGGCGCCTGGAGAACAGGGCTGGTCGCAGGCTGGGTCAAGCTCATCGCATGGAATCCTGTGGTCGGCATCGGGGAGCCGCGGCATGGGTCGAAGATCTGATCAAGCTCATCGGCTGATCAGGGGCGCAGGCGGTAGAGCAAGACCTGGGGGTCGCCGCTCAGGGACACGGGGGGCGGGCCGCCCAAGGCGTCGAGGGCCTGGGGCAGGGCCGGGTCACCGGCGTCTGGCCAGAGCACGAACCAGCGGGCCGAGGGCAGCAGAGCCAGGGCCTGCCCCAGGTCGACCGCGCGCCCCTGGCCATCGCCCCGAATGCCTCCGCGGACCGGCCTGTCGGCGTAGTAGCTGATCTCGGGCCGGGAGACGATGTAGTCCCCCACCTCCATGCCGTCCCAGAGCACGTTGACCTCGAAGTTGGTCAGCACCCCGTCGCCCGGGGCCGTGTGCTGCTCCATGGCCTGCCCCAGCATGGCGGGCAGAAGGTCGATCTCTTCAGCAGCCCCAGCCCACTGACTGACGAGGCCCACAGCCCCCAGCACGACGGCAGCCAGGCAGGCCCCAGGGCGCAGCCGGGCCAGTCCCAGGGCCAACCCCGCTGCCAAAGCCGGGGGCAAGGCGAAAAGCCAGTAGCTGTGCAACAGCATCCCGGCGGGGAAGAGCAGACAGTGAACCAGGGGCGGTGCGAGCAGCAACAGCAGCAGCCAGCGCACACCCAGAGCAGAGGCCGACCGAGAAGATCCTGGTCGCAAGGCGGAGAAACACAGCGCAGCGAGCAGCAGGGGCCAGAGGGGCAGCAGCTCCATGCTGGACGTAATCCAGGGCCCGAGGGCCTCGCCGATGGACCCCTCCATGGCTCCCACGCCCCCATCGACCCGCACGCCCGCCGCCCCCAGGACACGGCGCCAGGACATGCCAGGGAGGTTCGAAAGCCAGGCCAGCCAGCCCCCGAACAAGACCGCGACCCAACCGCCCAGGGCGGCCCAAAGCCCCAGGCCCCGCCGGCTGAGCAAGGCGTGTGCGGCGCACCCCGCGCCGTAGTAGAGGCCGAACCAGTCGAACCAGGACGCAGCGGCCAGGGCGACCATCCAGGCCAGGAGCCAGGGTCGACGCGCGCCGCCCTGGAGCAGTCGGGCGTAGGCCAGCAGGGTGGCCAGCCCGCAGAGCAACACCAGGGGGCCCTGGACCTCGACGTGGGTGCCGAAGACCACGGTCATGGGCATGGCGCCGCAGAGCAGGGCTGCGGCCCCGCCAGCCAAGGGCGTCGAGACCGTCCCTACGAGCAGGGCCAGGACGGCCAGGCTGGATAGGGTGGCCATGAAGGAGAGCAGCCGGGCCAGACGCTCAGATGGACCCAGCAGCTTGAACGCGATGCCGGTCACCATCATCACCCCGGGCGGGTGGTGCGCGTAGGGGTCGAGCCCATCGGCGGGCGGCGGCCGTCCCGAGGCGGGAGCCATGTCCATCAGGGGCGCAGCCCCGGCGTGGCTCAAACCCCAGCGGGCGTAGTTGCGAGCGATCAGCGCATAGCGCCCGCCGTTGTGGGCCTTCCAGCCCCGCTGCCAGGGCCCGTCCAGATCGGGAGACATGCCGACCGCCGCCACGACCATGCCGCCCACAGTGAGCAGCAACGCCAGCAGCCACTGCCCTCGGCCGGAGCGCGGGTCCACCCTGTCGGTGGCCGTCACGCCCTGCCCCGCCTTCACCGGGGTCAGCCGTCGATGCCCGGAAGCACGGGCATCTCGCCGTCGAGTTCGAGATCGATGGCCAGGCAGAGCACGTCATCGCAGCCGGGGATCTGTCCGACCTTGCCCGCATCTTTCTCGGTGCAGAGCAGCTGGGCCGTGCCAGCTTCGGCTCGCACCTGGGCCATATCAGCGGCGGTGAAGGCGTGGTGATCTCCGAAGCCCATCAGGCCCTTCACCTCTGCGCCCAAGCCAGAGACGGTCTGGGCGAAGGCGTCCGGCGACGCGATGCCACAGAACAAGAAGATGTCGAGCCCGGCCAGGTTGGTCAGCGGGTCGAGGGTCTCGGCCGTCACCGAGCGCACGCCCAGGGGGCGGTGGTGAGCCAGGACCACTGGCAGATCGCGGCGGCAGGAGCGCAGGCGCACGATGGCCGCGCTCAGCTCAGCCGGCTCAAGCCCATCGGTGTGGGTCAGCACTGCCAGGTCGGCGCGGCCCAGACCAGAGGGAGACTCGCGGAGCCCACCCAGGGGCAGCTGAAAGCCGTTGCCATAGGGAGCCCGGGCGTCGACCACGGCGATGTCGAGATCGCGGTGGAGGCGGCGATGCTGGAAGCCGTCATCGAGGAGGATCACCTCGGCTCCCTCGTCCACCGCTTCACGAGCCCCCAGCGCCTTGTCGGGAGAGACCACCAGGATCGCCTCAGGCACCCGGTCGGCGATGAGCCGCACCTCGTCTGAGCGCCCGGAGTCATCCGCAGCCGCGCCATAGCCCCGGGTGACCACGGCCACCTTCTTGCCAGCGGCCAGGGCACGCCGGGCCAGCTCGATGACCAGGGGCGTCTTGCCCGTGCCGCCCACGGTGATGTTGCCCACCGAGATCACCGGCACGTCGACCTTGCGAGGCGTCAGCAGCCCCCCGTCGTACAGGGCGTTCTTGGTGCTGCTCAAGAGCATGTAGATCAGTTGCAGGGGCGCCAACACCAACCGCAGCACCAGGATCAGTGGCGAGGTCTCACGGGACAGCAGGCGCTGCGAAAGGCTGGTCATCATTTCTCGGTCTCGGGCGTGCCACCGCTGGCATCGCGGGTCTTGGTCTGTTTCGTCGTGGAGTCGCTGGCCGCCGGGGTCTCGGCCTCGACGGCTGCAGGTGTCTCGACCACGGCTTCAGCAGAGGGTTCGCTGGGTGGCGCGGTCTCCGCCACGGTTTCGGGGGCGTCGACAGCCACAGAGGGTGCGGCTGTTTCAGGGGCCCTATCTTTCTGGCCCAGCAGCTCTTGCGCAAGGGCCAGGTAGTCCACTGCTCCAGGGCACTCTGCGTCGTACTCGAAGATGGTCTTGCCGTGACTGGGCGCCTCGGCCAGCTTCACGTTGCGGCGAATGACCGTGTCTTGGAAGATCGAGCCGAAGTGCGACTTGATGTCGGCGATCACGGCCTTGCTCAGATTGGTCGAGGGGTCATGGCGACAGCTGACCATGCCAGTGATGCGCAGGTTCGGGTTGAGTCGCCGACGCACCAGCTGCACCACGTCCATCAACTTGCCCAGGCCCTGCAGCGCGAAGAACTCGGCCTGGATGGGCACGAACAACTCGTCGCAGGCCACCAGGGCGTTGAGCGACAGCAGGCCCAGGCTCGGGGGGCAGTCGACCAGCACGAAGTCATAGGAGTCGTCGTCGAGCCGGTCGAAGGCGTCCCGCAAGATGACCTCGCGCCCGACCTCGTGCACCAGCTCGAGCTCGAGGCCCGCCAGGTCGACCGACGCCGGGGCCACGGAGAGCCCCTTCTGACCCGTGGGTCGGGCCACCGCGTTGAGCTCGGCCCGGGAGTGGAACAGCTCGTAAAGGGACGCTTCGACCGTGTTCGGGTCAAGGCCCAGATGCACGGTGAGGTTGCACTGGGGGTCGAGATCGCAGATCAGCGTGGAGCGACCCAGGCGAGCGAATCCCGCTCCCAAGTTGACAGTGGTCGTCGTCTTGCCGACGCCACCCTTCTGGTTGATGACCGCGATGCGTCTCATGGGCTCCATTCACCTCGGTGTCAGCTGCACACAACCGTCGCTCGGTGGCAGCGCCAGACAGGGAGATTGGGCTAGAATCCCCGCCGTGACCACCGACGCCAAGCAACTTTTCGAGACCTCAGTCGAGCAGGTGGCCGCAGGTCAGGTCCGCAAGGCCCTGGCGACCCTGCTCGATGCCCTGGTCTGTGACCCCCGCCATCAAGATTCCATCGAGGCCGCCGGGCGCATCTGCCGCATGCTCGGCGCTGCCGAAGACGCCGAGCTGTTCGAGCAGCTAGGGGGCGATCCGGACAATCCTGAGCACCTCTTCTGCCTCGGACACCGCCTGGTGGCCCAGGATCGCCCCGATGCGGGGGCAGGCCTGCTGCTCCGTTCGCTGAAGGCCCTGCCCCCGGACGGGGTCGAATCCGCCACGGTGCGCCGCGAGCTGGCCTACGCCCGCTTTCTTGAGCGGCGCTTCTCTGACTGCCTGTCGACCCTGGCGCCCCTGGCCAACAGCCCCGATCTGTCCGAGTCAGAGACCCTCGACGTGCTCTTGCTGCAGGCCGAGGCCGCCCTCTACGCGGGCCGTCGAAAGCTGGCTGCCCAGCTGCTCGACCCAGCCGAGGAGATGGGCAGCAACGACCGGCAGCGGCAACATCTCGACGCCCTCCACGCCCTGGTGGGCCGGGCCAGCCACTGGCCGGAGCAACTCACGGACCTGGGCCTGAGAGAGTGGCACTACATCCAGCATGGGGGCGTGCTGCTCAAGACGGCGGGTGGCTACTTCGAGGACGGCTCTCTCGCCGGGCGCTTCGAGGTGCTCGACCTGAAGCCAGACATGGTGGCCTTCCTGCTGCAGCGCCTGGCCCACCTGCTCAACAGCCGGGCCCTGCTGCCCGAGGTGGTCATCCCCACGGGCCCGATCTCCGCTCCGTTGGCCATGGCCCTGGGACAATACTGGCAGCTGCCCGTACTCGACGAGCTCACCGATCGGCAGGGACGGGATGCCCTGTACGTGGCGGCGAACGCGGCCGAGTTCACCCCGGTCGCGGCGGGCCTCGCACACCATCGAGCCGAGCTGCGCCTCTTCGCCCTGAACCTCGACTGGTCCCAAGATGCGGTCACCTGCCCTGAGGTCGTGGGTGTGCTCTCCCGGCGCGTCTTCCTGCCCTGGGAGACCCGCTACTCCGTGGAAGCCGGCAAGAGCGAGATGGAGGAGACGGCGGCCGACCCCCGTTCGGCTCCCGAGATCGCCGTCGATCTGGTGGCCGCCATGGCTGCCTTGCCGGATGACGGCGGTGAGGCCCGCAACGCGTTCGAATCGTTTTATGCGCCCCTGACCGCGGGCCTGGTGCTAGGCAACGAGCACGCCCACCCCCTGCGCAGGCAGTTCACCCACGTGTCTCCCGCCTGGACCCCCATGCGCCGGCCCGGCCTCGCCAAGCCCGAATGACCCCTCCAGACATGACCAGCCTGCTCCCCCGTGTTCGCGAACTCTGCGATCTCGTCGAGAACCCTGCCCAGTACCTGGGTGGCGAGTTCAACATCATCGTCAAGGACCCCAGCACGGTCCGTGGGCGCATCGCCCTCTGCTACCCCGACCTCTATGAGATCGGCAGCAGCCACAACGGCTCGCAGATTCTCTACGACGTGGTCAACCGGCGTGACGACCTCGCCGCCGAGCGTTGCTTCACGCCCTGGCCGGACATGGCAGAGCTCATGCGCGAGCGCGAGCTGCCCCTGTTCACCCTCGAGAACCACCTGCCCGTCCGCGATGTCGACGTGCTGGGCTTCACCCTGCAGACCGAGCTGACCTACAGCAACATCCTCGAGACCCTCGATCTGGCCGGGCTGCCCCTGCTCAGCGCCGATCGAGACGCGACCCACCCCCTGGTCATCGCCGGCGGACACGGGGCCCACTCCCCCGAGACCCTGGCCGAGTTCATCGACGTCTTCATGCCCGGTGACGGCGAAGAGACGGTGTGCGCCCTGCTCGACCTGGTCGTCGCACAGCGCGCCAAGGGCATGAGCCGCGACGAGATGCTGCGGGAGATCGCCACGACCTTCCCCTGGGCCTATGTGCCCAGCCTCTACGAGGTCAGCTACGACGGGCCGGCCATGACCGGCATCACGCCGCGCTTCGAAGACGTCCCGGCACGCATCAAGGGCGCTTCGATCTTCGACTTCAGCGCCATCCCCGTGATGACCCGACCTCTGGTGCCCAACGCTCGCAGCGTGCACGAGACCGTGTCCATCGAGATCATGCGCGGCTGCACCCGGGGTTGCCGCTTCTGCCAGGCGGGCATGATCACCCGGCCCATGCGCTACCGCACCGTCGAGCAGCTGGTCGAAGGCGCCGAGGCGGCCATCGATGCCACGGGTTACGACGAGGTCACGCTCACGTCCCTCTCTTCAGGTGACTATCCCTGGATCGAAGAGCTGCTGGTCGAGATGGACAAGCGCTTCACGCCCCGTCGGGTGTCGGTCTCCCTGCCCAGCCTGCGCGTGACGGGCGAGCTGGCCCACCTGCCCGGGCTGACCAACGCCGTACGCAAGTCGTCGCTGACCTTCGCTCCAGAGGTGGCCACGGATCGACTGCGCAAAATCATCAATAAAGACATCAGCAACGCAGATCTACTGGCCAGCGCCGCGGCCGCCTATGAGGGCGGTTGGTCCACGATCAAGATCTACTACATGATCGGCATCCCCGGCGAGCGCGAAGAAGACCTCACCGCCATCGTCGAGTTCGCGGATGAGCTGTCCCGCCTACGGCAAAAGGTCACCGGAAAGGGCAAGGCCAAGATCAACGTCACCGTGACCACGTTCATCCCCAAGGCCTTCGTGCCCTTTCAGTGGGACGGCATGATGGACCGAGACACGGTGCGGGCCAAGCAGTCCTGGATGCGCGACCTGAACAAGAACCGCGCGGTGAAGCTGAAGTTTCACGACACGCACCAGAGCTGGCTCGAGGGCATCCTCTCTCGGGGTGACCGGCGGCTGACCCCGGCGCTCATCGCCGCCTGGCGCAACGGGGCCCGCTTCGACGCCTGGAGCGAGCACTTCGATGTGCGACACTGGGAGGCGGCCTTCAAGAGTACAGACATCAACCCGGACGACTTCGCCTACCGCGAGCGGGGCCGCCACGAGACCCTGCCCTGGGACCACCTCGACATCGGCCCCGACCGCGACTACCTCTGGACCGAACGAGAGCGGGCTCGCGACCTGATCCAGACCGACTACTGCGTGGGCAAGGTCTGTCACGTGTGCGGCGTGCCCCCTTCGCTTTGCTTCGCCATCAAGCGCGACATGGGCCTGTTGGGCACCAAGCGCCGGGGCATTCTCGAGATGGATGAGAGTGGCTCGACCGTCGGTGTGTCAGGTGTGGACGCGTCTGCAGCGAAGGTGCTCACCGTGCGCAGTGAGTCCCCTGTGCGTCAGGCCAGGGTCAGTGCGGGCTCTGGCAGCTCGCTGTCGTCTGCCGCGCCGTCGGGGTCAGGGCCCACAGCCTCGGCCCCCGCCCCCACGTCGACGGCATCCGATCCTTGACGGACCGCCCCTTCCAGCGCGCGCTGGGCTACTTCCCGCAGGTCAAGCGACAGTGGCTCTGGGGGATGGCCGCCATCGTGCCCGGCGCCGGGCTGCCCATGGTGGTGTTCTACATCGTGGCCCAGATCATCGATGGCATCGACAAGGGCACGCTGGAGTTCTCTGACGCGGTCAGCGGTTCGCTGCTGGCGGGGCTGCTGGTGGTGGCGGCTTCGTTCTCCAAATACGCCATGCGGCTGCACATCACCGGGGCCTCTCGAGACTTCGAGCGGCTGTATCGCCAAGACCTGTTCGCCCACCTGATGAGCCTCTCGCCCCACGACCTGTCGAGCATTCGCACGGGCGACATCATGTCCCGCTCGGTGTCCGACATCGAGGCGGTGCGCATGCTGTTGGGACCGGGCGTCATGTACAACGCCCAGGCGCTGGTGGTCGTCCCCGCCGCCCTGGTGGCCATGGCCGTGACCGACCCCTCGCTCATGCTGGCCATGCTGGTGCCCTTCGTGGGCCTGGCCATGGTGATCAAAGCCGCGTCGCGCCCCACCCAGCGCTGGAGTCAGCGCACTCAAGAGAGCCTGGCCGACGTGTCCACCGTAGCCCAGGAGAGCCTGTCGGGCATTCGGGTGGTCAAGGCCTTCGCCGCCGAGCCTCTGACCGCATCGGGGTTTCGCTCCAAGGGAGCCAACCTGCTCCAGGCCAACCTGCACCTGGCCACACTGCGGGGCATCACCTCTGCGGGTGTGACCGCCGTGAAAGAGCTGGGGGTGCTGGTCATTCTCGCCGTGGGCGGATGGCACGTGGTCTCGGGCGACCTCAGCAAGGGCGAGCTGTTCTTCTTTCTCATGCTGCTGGGATACGCCCTGTGGCCGCTCATCGCCATCGGTTGGATGCTGGGCATGTATCACCGGGCCGGTGCCGCCGCGCGACGTCTCGAGGAGCTCTTCGCCCTGCAGCCGTCGGTGGCCGACAACAGCCCGTCCCAGCCTCGGGCCGAGCAGCCTGAACTCCCCGGGCTCCCCGCCCTTCCCGCTCTCAAGGGTCAGCTGCAAGTGAGCCACTTGTCCCATGCCTGGGACGGCGCGCTGGTACTCGACGATGTGTCGTTCACCGTCCCCCCGGGCACGACCCTGGGCATCACCGGGCGCACGGGCTGCGGCAAGAGCACCTTGGTGCAGCTCATGGCCCGCCTGGTCGACCCCCCGCCCGGCACCGTGCTGCTCGACGGCCACGACATCCGCGAGCTGCCTCTTGAGCAGTTGCGCGCCACCGTGGGTGTGGTGCCCCAGGACACGTTCCTGTTCAGCGAGACCATCCGGGAGAACGTCGCCTTCTCCGGGGACCACGTGGGCGAGGAACAGGTCCTGGCCGCCACCAAGCTGGCTCAGGTCCACGACGACATCGAGGGCTTCCCCCACGGTTACGACGAAATACTGGGTGAACGGGGCGTGACCCTCTCTGGCGGACAGCGCCAACGGACCGCCATCGCCCGCACCCTGGCCGCAGCCACCCCCGTGCTCCTGCTCGACGACTGTCTGTCTGCGGTCGACTCGGTCACCGAGCAGGCCATCTTGCGCAGCCTGGAGCAGACCCTCACCGGCCGCACCTCCGTGGTGGTCAGCCACCGTGTGGCGGCCCTGTCTCTGGCCGATCAGGTGCTCGTCCTCGACGAGGGACGGGTGGTCGAGTCGGGCACCCACGACGAGCTCGTGACCCTCGGTGGCCTGTACGCCGAGATCGAGAAGCGGCAGCGCATCGAGGCGGAGATCGAAGCCCTGTGACCCCGCCCCCACCCTCCACCGAGACTCAGAGCTTCAAGCGCATCGGTGGCGCCACGGACCGCCGACTCCTGGCACGGCTGCTCGTGTTCGCCCGCCCACACGTGGTGGTGCTGAGCTTCACCGTGCTGCTGCTCATCGCGAACCTGGGCCTGCGCCTGGCCGGGCCCTGGGTCATCCGTCTGGCCATCGACGGCCCGCTCACCACCGCCACCGAGACCCGGGGCACACCAGCGTTCGACGGCGACGCCCTCGCCAGCGACGTCAGCACCCTGGCCCTGGGCTACCTGGGCATCGCCGCCGCCCTGTCGGCCTTGCTGGTGCTGCGCGAGTGGATCATGAACCGAACGGGCCAGCGCATCGTGCTGACCATTCGCAACACGCTCTTTCACCATGTGCTGCGCCTGCCCAGCGCCTGGTTCGATCGACACCACGTGGGCTGGACGGTGACCCGCACCACCAACGATGTGGACGCGCTGTCAGAGCTGTTCACCACCGGCGTGGCCACCATCGCCTACGACATCCTGACCATCATCGCGGTGATCGTGGCCCTGCTCCTGCTGTCACCGAAGCTGGCCATGGTGGCCCTGCTCATCCTGCCGCTGATGATGTTCGTGTCCTTTCGTTTCCGGCTGAAGGCGAGGCTGGCCTACCGGGCCACGCGCAACTCGCTGAGTCGGCTGAACAGTTTCCTGCAGGAGCGGCTCACCGGCCTCGACGTGGTGCACCTCTTTCGGCGCGAGCACGCGTCCGCGGCCACCTTCGCTGGCCTCAACAGCCAGTACTACGAAGACAACATGGTCACCGTGCGGCACTTCTCCCGCTTCTTCCCCACGGTGGACGTGCTCTCCTGGTCGGTCAAGCTGGGCACCCTGTGCTTCGGCTGCTGGCTGCTGCTGGAGGGCGAGCTGACCCTGGGCACCTGGATCAACTTCTGGCTGCTGCTCGACTTCGTCTTCGAGCCCATCCGCGAGCTGGCCGAGCGGTACAACGTGCTGCAGGCGGCCATGGCTGCTGGCGAACGCATCTTCGGCATCCTCGACGCCGAGACCGAGGCCGGCCCCCGCTCCGTGGCTGATTCGGTGGTGGCGGCTGAAGCTGAGGAGCGGGCCGCCGAGGCGACCCTGCCTGACCAGGTCAGTGCCAGTGCCAGTGCCAGTGCCAGTGCCAGTGCCAGTGCCAGCGCCAGCGCCAGCGCTCCCAGAACCGCGGAGCCCTTCGGCAGCGACCCTGACACGCCCATGATCTCCTTCGACAACGTGTCCTTCGCCTATGCCAACGGGCCAGACGTGCTCAGCGAGGTGTCCTTCGAGGTGAAGCGCGGACAGCGAGTCGCCGTGGTGGGCCACACCGGCGCGGGCAAGACCACCCTGGTCAGCCTGCTCTGCCGTTTTCGAGAGACCGACAGAGGGCGCATCCGCGTGGCCGGGCGCCCCATCGATCTCGTCGACCACCGGGAGCTGCGCCGACGGATCGCCATCGTCCAGCAAGAGGTCTTTCTGTTCAGTGACACCATCGCAGCCAACATCCGCGTGGGCGACCCGAGCATGGACGACGCACGGCTGCGCCAACTGGCCGCCGCCGTCAACGCCGATCGGTTCATCGACAAGCTCCCCGAGGGTTACGAGACCGAGCTCAGGGAACTCGGCGCCAACCTCTCGTCGGGACAACGGCAGCTGCTCTCCTTCGCCCGGGCCCTGGCCGCCGACCCCGAGATCTTGATCCTCGACGAGGCCACGTCGTCGGTGGACAGCGAGACCGAGCACTGGATCGAGTCCGCGACGGCCACCCTGCTCGAGGGCCGCACCAGCGTGGTCATCGCCCACAGGCTCTCGACCGTGGTGAACGCCGACCTGATCCTGGTCATGCACAAGGGACGGCTGCACGAGTCGGGGACACACGACGAGCTGCTGGCGGCGGGCGGGTTGTACCATCGGCTCTATCACCTGCACCTCACCGGCCACGCCTAGTCCGACCTATTCACGGACTCCTGCTGCGAACGCGTTTGCGCCTTCGTGGACTGCGTTGGAGTCCACGATGCCATCCTCAACGGGGTGGCACCCCGCCTCCGGTGCCATCGCGCCCTCC
>Ga0114932_10003458_pt1 | contig 15462 bp, 19 predicted proteins | sample 2SBtaG_2_FD_87286 | JGI IMG/M metagenome (GOLD analysis project Ga0114932, IMG submission 87286) | Deep subsurface microbial communities from Kolumbo volcano to uncover new lineages of life (NeLLi) - 2SBTROV12_ACTIVE470 metaG | ecosystem: Environmental > Aquatic > Marine > Volcanic ...
GTGATAGAGAATCCGTACCAGCTAAGGCTACCTGCTGCGCAGCCAACGCTGTGTTCATTTCTCTGATCAGTGGGATTACCTTGGAGACCTGTCTATAGCCACCGATCTCTTCTACTATCTGAGCAAAACGAGCGTCTGTAGCTGGAACCTCTGAAAGGGCTTGATTCAACTTTTTGATTGATTCTAATGGCCCTATAAACTGACCTTTAGCGTCCCTCAGTTTAATTCCCAATTCTTCTAAGAAGGCAATCGTCTGTGGTCTTTGAAGCCTAGTAAAAATAGTTCTAAAACCAGTGGCGATAGTTTCCGCAGATTCACGGGTTGTACTTCGAACAGAGGTGAACAAAGCAATAAGCTCTTCTAAGTCACCACCAGCAGCCTTAAATGCACCACCAGTACGGCGAATAGCAAATACAATATCCTCAGCCTCAACGGCAAAGGCACCAGCCACAGCATTAATGGCACCAAGTTTTGACTCTAATTGATCCACTCCAAAGCCAAACTGATTCAGAGCTGCAATAGCTCCTTCCACGGTATTCTGCATATCGCGGAATGTAGGTGCTAGAGAAGCTTTGGCCAAAGCCTCCAGAGCTGTCTTAGTATCTCTTGCACTTAAACCAGCTTGAGCTAAAACCCTAGATGTTTCAAGCAGCTCTTGGGAAGATACTCCAAACGTGGTAGCCAGTCTAGTGATTTCATTTCTAAGAGCACTAAGTCCCTTGACAGTCTTACCCGTAACCTGAGCAACTTTAATAAGCTCTCTTTCAAATTCAATAGCTCCCTGAAAACTCTTTTTAATAGCTACAGTAAAACCAAGAAGAATGCTGGTGGGAATACTAAAAGCCAAAAATCTCTTAACAGCGAGACCAGACTGACGACCAAATTCTTCAATTGCTCCCGTAGCAGCAGCAACGTCTCCAGAAACACCTTTTAGATTTTTTCCTGTCTTTTGAGTTTCAGATGCAAGATTTTGAACGGCGCTGCCAGCCGATTTGGCGGAGCTTTCTATTTGGGCTAAATTAGAAGAAACCGTAGAACTAGCCCTCGCAGATCCATCGGCTTGACTTTTTAGATTTTTAATAGTCTTGTTGAGACGGGCTATCTCTCTAGTTGCTCTAGGATCTACCTTAATGGACACATTAGTGTCAATATTTGACAGCTGACTTCTAATATCCTTTACAACAGACCTTAAATTTTTAGGTCCTCGTAAAAGTAGCTCAGCTACTATATTAAATTTAGCTGCCATATTCCATTAACCCTATAAAAAAACTGTAACGGTAGCCCACATAAGTACAGAACTTAAGAACTAACCGCTACAGCTTCTATCCAACTATTCTTCTGTCACATTTGGCGACTTTTTGGGACGCCCTCTTCTTTTTGGTTTTGGTTTTTCTGCTTCAACTTTAGCTACAGCTTCAGAATCTGGCTCAGCTTCAAGTTCAACAGGCTTTCCTGAGTCGTCTAAGAACGGTTTTGCCTCTACTATATAGTCACCATCCTCGTTGACTCTTGAACCTTCTCTATCAACAAAGTTTCCCTCTTCGTCAATATATCTTCCGTTTTTGTCAATCCTCTTGCCTTCTGCATCGACCAGTTCTCCGTCATCATTTACTAGTCTTAAGTCTTCATTGACAAAGTTATATTCCTTTAAAAACTTATTCTCAGGAAGGGTATCTTCATAGTCGTCTTCGAGACCATACATCATATTTGCGAAAACACGAGCTGCTTCCAGTGAAAAAAGCTCTCCCGAACGCTCTAAATAGTCCTCTACCCCAGAATAAACCTCTTGTCCCGTATCATTATACACCGTACAGGCGGATACGAGATAGTTAAATCTGGCGTTTTCAGCCTGACCTTCAGCAGTATTTGACTCATATTCTGTTCTTTCAGATATTAATTCTCTCAGCCTCCACCTTTTTACCCTCATTTCTAGGGCTATTCTCTTGGCATCTGAGAGCTTTATTCCGCCCCTAGCTAGGGTCTGCTCATTTTCATTAATACTCTCAATAAGAGTATCGTGTTGCGCCTGCTTTTCTGCACTCCAAACCCCCTGATCAATCAAGACATTTTGAAGCTTAGCTTTGAGCAGGGCACCGGATTGAACCGCTTCAGAAAAAGCCTTATTATACTCTAACTGAGCGCCCTTACTTGCTTTAACGGTGGGTCTTACAATAGCAAGCTCCACCTTTTCGCCGTCAACTTCTGTTTTAAAGCTTTTCTTATTAGCTACTTTTGCCATCTTTTTCCTCCTTAGATTCCTTGTTTAAAGGTCTTACTGGTAATTTCATTTGATATCTATTCCAATGTATATTGTACTGCTCTATTTCAGATTTACAGGCCCTAATCTGGTTGTTACCATTATTTAAAACCGCAGTTCTTGTCCTTTCCCAAACCTCTTTCATAAAAACTTGCTCATCCGTTGGCTCTTCCCCTTCCCCATGCCCCCAAAGAAAACCAAAGTTCTCTTCGAAATGAGATAACGCTCCTATAAAAGATGTTTTAAGTTTGGTCTCTATGATTTTTCCAAGTCTTTTTTTTGAGTTTTCCTCATAAAGATTCTTCTTCTCTTCAATCATTTTCTTCTTCAAGGCCTTAAGCCCATCAAAGCTTTCATCCATAGCTACTTTCCTCCTTTCCTACTTTCTTGCACTGCTTGCATTTGAATTTCTCTTTTAACTACCCCTATTTTTTGCTCGTCTATAGACGTTGTTCTTCCTGCTTCTCTAAGTTCTCTGGTGGTCTTCTTAATTCCCTCTATTTTTCGTTTAGCCATCGGATTATTAAGATCGTCTACCTGTCTTGCCATTCTGTCACTTCCAACAGGTATTCCTATTTCTCCGGCTCCAGAGTGCTTATTAGCCTTTTCTTCCATGTCTCTTCTGAACTTGTCTTTCTCTCTCTTTCTACTCTGAGAGATTACCCATCCGTCTAGCATATCATCATCCTTAATAACTCTGTCGGCTGGAGCTTCGGGGCTTTCGTTTACACTATCATAAAACCTTGACCAGTTGACTAACGCCTTTTGATCTTTATTTAAGCGGGACGCAGGAACCCCAAATAAAGAGTTTTCGGACTTTGAAGCATTCCATATACTTCTCCAAGGATCTGTTCTTGCAATCTCCCTAAGATCCGCCTCTCGTATAAAGCTTGAAATATATTGGGAGTATATTGAGTCAATAATTTTAAGGTCTTCATCCCAGAAATTTTCACCGTCAAAAAGAAAGTTGCCAGACCTATCGACAACAGAGGTGTATAGAAGATACTGGGACTCAATAGTTTCTGAAAGCCCAGATGATGTGTGTTTTGTAAAATCCGACCTCTTTTGAACCAAAGAGTAGAATTCATCTTTTTTCTCTTTCAATTTTTTTCTAATTCCTTCTTGAAGCTTATCATTCCCGTCTGACTTAAACAGTCCAACCTTCAAGTCCTCTAGTTGTTCTGGCAGACTTTCCATTTGTCTATCTTCCTCGTGACTCCAAAGACCAGCAGATATCATTTCAGAGATAACCTGATCTTCAGTGAAGACTCCGTTAAGCTCTGCTTCGCTTAGACATTCGGAATATATCTCATTACCTTCAAGCTTATCCGTAAAGCTTGACATTGATATATATACAGCTTTTCCTTCCAGTTTACATCTAATGCTGCCTGAGAGTATCCTGTTTATATATCTTTCCTTTTCTTTATCATTCAACAACTTCCTCCTCCAACTTCGTCTTGAGCTTGGTGTTTTCTTCTCTTAACGATTGAAGCTGATCATTTAGTTGATTAAGAAGCGACTTGGCCTGTTCTTCAACACCCTTGCTTTTGCGAATACCGTCTAGATATAGGGCCCCAACGATACTACATATCTGATCGTATGTAATTGGATGTTCTACGGGCAGCTTGTCTGCCGCGACTGCATCTACTTCTACTTGTCTTGTATCCATAATGTCCTCCTAAAAGTTCCTAATTGCAAAGATAAAGAGAGGGTGCCCGCCCGAAAGCAGACACCCTTTCTTTAGTTCTCTGGTAATTACTTATTAACTGATCCGTGAGCGTGGTTAACACTAAAGTCATTGAAGTTAGTGTAGGTGTAGGTGATTTCCATGTTGTCACCACCAGCATCGCCGCCAGTCATGCTAACCGAAGCAAGCTTATTCTTGTCTCCACAGTCAATGTGCAGACCTTCATTAGATTGAATTCTAATTCTCTGGTGAGAGAGGTTGGTTTGCTCTTCAAGAGCATCAATTCTGTCTCCAGAAGTTGCAAGGGTAGTAATTTCGGTTGTAACTTCAACCGGGAATGTAATGTAACGATAGTAAGCAGCCTTCGTACCCAACTCAAACAAGTTTTCACGACCTAAGTCGGTACTAACATTAATGCTTTGGATGTGGGCACTGTAAGCACCTTCAGACTTCTCGTTAACACCAATGGCACTAATACCGTCAATTTCGGTAGGAAGAACGCAGGCGTCTGTAGAAGAACTGACCGCAGCAGCCAAAACACCACCACCATTATCGGTGGTTCCATGAGTTCCTTCAAACTCGACATGCTCTCTTCGACCAACCCTTAATAGAGTTCCGTCTGGACTGTCGTTGTTTCCTCCAAATTCACCAGCCTTCGTCTGGCCTTGCCATTTTTTATTATTACCAACAAGAGTAACAGATTCTGTTTGGTTACCATCTACTGGGAATGAATATGCCACTGAAGACACATAGAGACCAGACATATAACATTCTGTCTGAGCTGCTGCTCCACCTTGACCAGCAGAGTCTACTGTGTCAGCCCACAAACTAAGCACGCCAGTAATTGTTTCATTTTGTCTGTTCGTAAGACTTGTTCCGCCAGCCCCATTAGTCGCCAGAAGATAAACCGGAGGATAACCGTCAAGAACCTTCTCGCAGGTTACTTCCACGTCGGGAATACCTTCGATGTTTTCATAAATCGCAAGCTGGCCTAGCTCGAACACTTGTTCTAGATTGAAGGTAGTTGTAATACCCACTGATTGCAGACCATGAACAGCAACGGCTGTAGCAGCGGATGTCGTGCCATCCTGCATTAGCGAAAACTGTTCAATCGCATAATAAACACGATATTGAACCATAATATATTTCTCCTTAAGTTACTATCCAATTGGATATTTACAAATATTTGTCATAGTAATATACACCACATTATTAAAAAAGCACTATATCTCACCGCCAATGGTAAAAGTTGTCCTGACTATAGCTCCATGAAGATAGGGATTTATCTGCCCCATCTGTTGAACGGACATATTTTGCATATATACGCCTATATTGGCTCGAAAACCACCTTTTGGCTTAGGCAAGTCAAGCTGTTCGCCACTAGCAGCTACCATTTCTGGATACATTATTGAATTTACTGTTGGGGAACCATTAAAGTCTAAATTTGCTGGAAATTTTGAAGAAGCCTTTTCTGAATTCCTATTGATTATATGTATACCCTTGTCATTTTGGTATGTAATCAGGTCTATAAGCTGATCTCTATCGGAAGCATTCTCTGCTAAAACATGGAATAATACGTCTTGATCTATCCACTGCCCTCCTCCAAGCTGCCTTGGTCTCATGTTTCTTCTTGGGGCCATCTCAATAGCTACACAAGGAAGGCTTCTTCTTGTGCCAGACATCTGAGACCAACCCCCGGAAGCAAAGGTTAGGTAGTCATCTGCTTCTACGTTATATGAATTAAATTGTATTTCTCTAAACCAAGGCGTGTCTGCCGGAATAAAGCTAGCAAAGCGATGGGAAAATTCTGTTTTTACTACATCGTCCGTATCAATGGCTGAATCTAGAACAACCCTCCCTCTTGGATAATCTACATAGCCAACAGAACCAGAAACGGTTTCTTGGTCTTTAAATGGAGCTACAGGCTTAAGATCTCCACCGTTGATGTAAATGCCGGATACTCTAATAGGTTGGTAGGTTATGTAATCGGTGGGTATTCCTGTTTCCCAAACCCAATCGCCTCTAAATCCTTCCCATACCTGACCGTCAGTATAATTAGGGTCTTTTACAGGTCTAAGGCGATCTCTGTTTCCACCGTAGGAACCTTCGGTCCCTAGAGTTACGTTTTGAAACCCACCAACTTGCAGGAGGCCCCACTGGAAAAAGTCTATAATCCCATATAAGAGCTTAGAAGATATTGTCTCCTTCCCTATCTGGGTTATTCCTCTAAGTTGATTGCTTGGTTGTATAGCCATTTAAATATTCTTAAAATTTTGTAACATGAATTGTTCTAGCTGGGGCGATATCTGATCTACCGATCTGGTTATAAAGTTATTATTGGCTGTTCCTGAAAATTCAGGAGGAACACGCCACCCGCCGTCTGAATTAGCCTGCGTGTTCCCAAATATGCTTCCAGCTCCAGACATAATTGCCCCGCCTGTTCTAGAAAATGCAGGGGCACTGAAATCTACATCATAATCCCTAACTATGATTTGGTCTCCATAGTTAAGAAGCCAATCCAGCCAAGGAATTTGTGAGCCTTTACGAGTCGTATAAATACCTAAGTGTTTGACTTGCTCTGAAAAGTTACTAGGAGAGGCTGTCAGTCTAATAACAGCTGAAATCTGATTATTTTTTATGGTAGCCCCTTTTGATATGACGCTTACGCTATCAACCAACCTTTCAGTCAATTCTAGCAGGGTGGGCGTCGGGTCTACTACGCCAAGCTCTGTTTGCAACCTACCCCCAAGGAGATCCATATATTCTGGAGAACTTTGAAGGGCAACTCTAAGAAGGTTCTTTGCTGTATTCTCAATCTTAGGAACGACAGCTTTTAATCTTGGGTTGATCAGCTTTATTAGTGATTGTAGAAGCCTTGAGTTAGTATCTTGCTGTGATGTAACAAGCTTTAAAGATAGTTTCATTATCCACCCCCAATCTTTCTTACGAACTGAGAAAAATACCTATTCTGACGCATACCCCAAGGGGTGGCATCCCCCTCTCTTTGGCATCTAAATTTCTTTGTTGCTTGAACATCAGAGTTTAAAAGTATTTCGGTGGCTCTCTCTACTTTTGGAAGGTCTTTCATGTATCCTATCACCTGAGCAACCCCCTCTGGGTTTTCTATTGTAGTTGCGTAAGTAGACCAATCTTTTGGGCTCCAGTATATCCTTAATGTTATATCTTCTGTCTCTCTGGAGGAAGATCTTCCCTCTCCTCCACATACAGGGCACATGGTGTTGTTGTCAAACGGCTTTGGCCCCCCAGCCTTGTAAATATTAGTAGACCTACGTTCTCTGGAGTCATAATAACAGTTTGGACACTCTGATATTTTTTCAGGGTAAATGAGCACACATGGCTTTCCTAGCCCATCTATAATGGCGTCGGTTCCTACTTCGTGTAGGTCTAATAGATGGGGTGGAATTGTTATATTTCCAATTTTTGGTAGCCTATCTGACATTTAAAAACCGGGGTAGGTAATCCCCGCCCCGCTATTATATACACTTGCTCGCTCATCCGAACTAAGAACCTTTGTCCAATAAGCAAGCTCAGAAATAGTACCGCCCAATACACCAGCCCCACCAACAGTAAAAGATGATGTCGAAGTGGAGGCAATAGTTACTCCAGAGGTTCCTGTTGTAACGTCTGCATTGTTTAAATATAATCTTCTGTCTGATCCACTACTTGTTATAATTATATTGTACCAAGTCCCTGAACTAATTGTTGTTAAACCGCTAGTTACATAGGTGCTAGCTGATCCATTGTTGGAAGTATAGTACCTAAGATTGGTAGAACCAGCATAATACATAAGATAAAACTTTCTCTGCCCTGTGTCCCACATTTCGACTATATCTTGATTGGATGAAGTGCTGGTTAGCTTTAGCCACACAGACAGGGAGAAGGAGGAGGCATTTCCCATTGAGTTTGCTGATCCAGAGGCAATGCTAAAGTATTCATTATTAGCGTCAATAAAGGAGGCACCGTTTTCAATAAGCCCCGAAGATTTTGCTACCGTATTATTATCAGTCAATGAAAGATCGTCGGTTATTGAGTTGGCTCTAACGGAACCAGAAGACTCATTGAATTTATACCAAGAAAGAAGCCCTGTCAGTAAGCTGCTTCTACTACCGTAGTATTTAGGATCATCAAATGAAGATATGAACTTAGTCTGCATCTGAGCAGGGGTCGGACCTCCAGTGGATCTTGTGGTATCTGAAGTATAGCTACCGTGCGGACGCACTCCAACCACAACCGAACCATTTCGAATGGTTGAGCTATCCCCCTTAGCCGATTCGGCTACATCACTAGTACCTGCATAAGGCATGGTTAAAACTCCTTAAGCACTATAGTATGTAGGGTCGTCAAATCTAGACGTAAGGTCGGTTTCAATAGCCGTAACAGCAGGACTGGTTACAGATCGGTCGGTTTCCACGGCATAGTCGCCGCCCGGACGGGCCGCAACAACAACAGAACCATTTCGAACCACTGTGCTACTGCCCTTGGCAACTTCGACCACATCGCTAGTACCAGCAAAAGGCATAATATTAACTCCTCAAATTAAATGGGTTTTAGTAGGAAGATCTTTTTCTTGTTGTATTACCAGTCTGGTTTGAAGTAAGATGTCCGTAAGGACCTATTATCGACTTACCAGCCTGACTATTTCCTATCCTGTATTCTCTTTCCGCTTTAGAATAATCATCGCAGATACTGTCTCTCCATCCTTTTTTTGCGGCTGCTACACCTTTAGTGTCAATAGCTGAAGAACCATCTCTTATTGTGATGGCTCTTGCAGCTTCAGTTTTATATTCAGAGTTGGCTAGAAGGCACGCGGCTTTAAGCGTAACCAAATTCATGAACGCATTGTCTGATGAGGTCACTGGATCTGGAGATATGGTGACATCAGAAACGCTTATGGTATAATCATTATCAAAATCAACGTCTTTTTTAGTCATTGTTGCAGCCACCACCACAACCTCCTCCAGCCTTGAGTTGGAGTATTCCGGATTGCTGCCGTTATCGTCAATAACAACTCTCAACATAGTAATCATATCGTCTTGCCAAGCCATAGTATACCCCTTATTTATCTTGTATTCTAAGAACACCATCTCCAACCAATATAGCTCCACCACTAGTATTTACAGTGACTTCTAATCTATATTTAACTGGATGGGTTCCAGACGCTATAGTAAACAAGACCTTACTTCCAGAAACAGAAGCGCTTCCTAGTGTCAGGCCACTAGGAGAAGCAGAGACGCTTGGAGATGATATCGTCTCTCCTGAATCCAAAAGGCTTGAGAAGTCCATTGAAAACTGTCTCGTTTCTCCGGGTTGTTTCACTAAGACTTGAGGCGCGGTTACTGAAGCAGGTTCATTGTGCATTATGTAGTTGATCCTGTTACTTGAAGTGTATATGTAGTTTTTGCAGCGGCGGTGCCAGCAGCCAAAGTAAGTTGCAACCATACCCCAATAGATTCTCCAGAAGCCAAGTTACTTCCCGGAACCGATTTTTTTGAATCATTAAAAGTTGGAGATCCTAACATGTCGCCACCGGATGGAGCTGTAAGCCTATTTGATACGGAGTTATTATCGTTTGTAGCATCCTCTAAGTCAAAGGCTAATTTACTGGAAGGGTCAGATGTGCCCTGTATGCCTGCACTTAATAGGTCTTTTGAGCCATTTGTATTTTTGATGAAAACCTTTTCATAAAATACTTTTGAAGATCCCCCAGAGGCTTCGGCTGTTGCGTCATAGAAAGGTCTTCGCACGGTATCTATACCGTTTTCCATAGTAGCTATTGTAGCATCATCACTCTCTCTTCTGATTGTAATCGTGCCATGGGAAGAGCTGCTGCATACAATTTTTAATATTCTTTCAAAAGTCTGAGTAGTTGCAACTGGAGTAGTACCATTGAGGGTCTCAGTTTCAGATACTATATTACCGGCGGCATCTCTCCCGGTAATTGTGACTGTCTGGGTAGTATCACTACCAGAAGCACTCAGTATCTCTACGTCGTCCGTAGCGGCTATGTCTGTAAATATAATTTTAGCTGTAGTATCTATAGCACCTCCAGAAGTGCTCGTGTCATCTTCTGGCATATTTGCGCTGCCATAAACAATTATGTCACTTGCAGAAACGCTCATTAATTATCTCCTATAATACCCATTCACTGGATCTTGTTGATACTTTCCATAGCTTTGGCTTTTCAGGAAGTATCCAATTTTTGCCCCTTGAGGAAAGAGCCCACGTAAGCTCTCCTCTTGAATTTAGTGTCCAGACAGAGCCTCTAGTGTTGAGTGTCCAAGCTAGAGGCTTAGTATCTGTAATTATCTTATACCAGCTTAGAGGGACTACTGCGTCAATCTCTATTTTCCCTTTGTGGGAAACTGGTATTTGACTATCTAACGATACAGATGATAAGCTCTCAATTATTAATTGAGCATCAAAATCAGATATATTGTTAGTCCAGTCTATATAAAGTACACCATCTGAAGATAATTCCAGCTTCCAAGAAAGAGGTATTGATAAATCTGAAGCTATAGAACCCACTGTTTCCAGTAATATTTCTTGATCTCCGGAGACAGATAATAGGTATTCAGCAGGGAACTGAGCGTCTGTAGACAATGACAGAAGGTTTTCTACTGAAAAGATGTCGCTTTTTTCTATGCTAACCTTATTATCTAGATTTATTGTACTATCTATAGATAGGTTCTGTATTGATGATAAAGGGAGTACGCTATCAGATGATATAGCTGAAAGATACTCTATAGGGATAACTGAGTCTGATGATACGGCAGTAAGGCCAGCTTGCCAAGACAAGACGACCACCCTGTCCTCGGAAAGGTATAGTAAGTGTTCAGATGGAAAGCTAAAATCACCAGAGACACCAAGCAACAGCTCTATGGGTATCTGATTATCTGCGGCTGTCATGTTTGCAATATGCTCAATTTGAGCCTGTCTATTTTCGGATAATGAAAGCAGGCTCTCAAGAAGGAGCTGTGAGTCTGCCGAAAGACCAGATAGGTAAGATGTATTGACAGACTTGTCTCCAGATACTCCCAGAACACCTTCTATATTATGAGCTTTATCTGATGATATAGAGACTATGTGTTCTATCAGAGCTATCTGACTTGATGAAATATCAATAGTTCCCAAGGAACTAAAGGGTGAGGCACTAAATGGTTTTCCGCTAAACATCTATTTTTCCCATCGTCTTAATATCGCACTTTCTTTATATCATACACCGCCATCTAATCGACAAACATCATAAATGCAGCGCCTGTAGTAGTGGCATCTTCGACAAACTCATGAGCGCCAATATCCCAAGTATCTCCTTCAGAATCTCTGTCTCTTCCATTAATGTCAGTCTGTACGCCACCAGTAGTGCCTAAGTCTGTTCCAGCATCAACACAAACAGAGTCTGCTGTAATATGCAAATCTTCTGAGCCAGCAGTAGTAGATACAAAAGCTATTTCTGCTAATGTTTTACCTATTAATGCTGTTGCGTCATTTTTATTAACGTCAAAATCTTCAGCATCTTTTGCTGCGTCAGAAGTATCGTCTGAAAGGTTAGTGGCAGAGTTTAACACTCTATTTGAGTTTGGAACCTCATCCATCCAATAAGCAGCAGCTATATCGCCCTCGTCTAAACCGGCAACGATATTGTTTTTTATGTTTGCTTGAATGTGAGTGCCATCTCCAAACCTCATTGCAACAGCGTCTTTACTTCCTCCTTGGGATTTTAGCTTATATATCGTATTATTATAGATATAAAGATTTCCTTGAAATGATCTTATATTTATCCCTCCTGTGCTATCATTACTAGTCTCTATTAGGCTGTAAATAATATTATTGAGAAAGTACCAATTGTTTGTAGTAGCTAAAGACAATCCGCTAGCGATAGCTACCGGCCCAGTACTACCGGGATTGCCGCCTTTATCGTGTATAAGCATATTTCTTATGGTGCAGTTTCCTGCTCCTGTAGCAATGTTTATGCATTTATTAGTATTTGTAGAGTCTAGACTATCCATACTGATGTCTAGCCATTCAATGGTAAAGTCATCTCTTGCTATTTTGATAATTCCTACGTTGTGACCAGAGGCAGATGTTGGTTTTAGTAACGCTCCGCTTTCTGCTGTTCCATCATGCCTACTTGCAGCAGCAACAGTTAATTTTACGGAGTTGAGGTCTTGGCCAGAACTACCACCAATACTAGTTCCTCCATCTATAGTTGTAGTAGCTCCTGTGAATGTAGAATCTGCATACATTTCTCCAACAGCATCATCGCCATCTGAATATATAGATTCGTCAGATAAGTCTGCCTCCCATGCAGAAATGGTAGAATAGTGTCTGCTGCTGGTTCCTATAGTTTTTGTTACAGTGGCCATTACAACAACCCCTCTGTGATCTTATCATAAGTTAAAATATCAATATGCTCTCTTTCATTCATCGGTTTTCTACAGTCACACATATGGTCTGGGTTTCTTAAGTCGTCTACAGAACTGCCAAGCTCAGTAGACAAGTCCCAATAAGGAACAAACCATTTCCTCTTTGCCAAAACAACTGGTTCGTAATCTTCTGGAGGGTCTTCAGGAATATCTTCAGTAGCGGGCAAAGCTCTTTCCGTTACAGTGCTGCCGGAAAGTTCGACTCTAGTAAAAGAATCTCCATCGTAATTTCTTCCCGAAGTATTAATACAAATGAAATGTCTTTTTTCTAGGTCGGTAAAAGGCCAGCTATTATGACCACTTTGCAAATTATCGCTTTCGGTCTCTATGTGGTTCCAAGCTACTGGAATAAAAACCTCAGCGTCATTTCTCGTCTTGCCATACCATACTTCACCACCACTAGGCCCAAATATTTTGTGTCTAGGACTTTTAAGTCTTCTAGATATATATTTATACGCATTGATAGCTTCGCCCTCTGCATTTGGAATAGTGTTAAGAATATCTTCTTCGTCGGTTAATAAGTTGGTTCTCTTGACATCATTGCTATTCATTCTTTCAAACTTATAAACATGCGTAGCTTCTTGAAATTTTTGAAGCAGAGTACCTAAATCTCTAGTCCCGTTAGTATTAAATCCAAAGTTATCAGGATGACATATCATCTCAGCGTGAGCCAGATGAATGCGGTCAAGAGACATGGCATCAACAACATCCCCATCTTGATATCGTGGGTTAGACCCATTCGATTTGATTTTTACTATTAGTTCCATTTTACTTTCTCCGAATACTCTTGCATTAATGATTTCCTGTATGGGGCACAATGCTTACCTGCGAAGTGTATGATAAAGTCTCCTTCGTTATAAGCAGATCCAAGATTTTCTTCCAAACCTTTTTTTGACTTTTTTGTCCTAAACCAAGATTCTCCCCATTGACTAAATTCCATAGGCCTGTGATTGCTATCCATAAAATAAAAAGAGTTAAATGATCTGTTATTTGGTTCTATGTAAACATGCTCATCAAAATTCATTTCATTTTTATTAAACATGTAATTCATTCCACACTGTTCCCAATATCCATGGTTTCTATATTTATCATACTCCCCCTTTGGCCATTTCCACAAATGTCGCAAGAAATCTTTTGACCACTGCGTGTTCTTGATAAAATAATGACCACAGCATAAACATTTTTTACTTTTTGTTCCGCAGTATTCCCCTTGTCCTTGCGAAGGAATAATAATATCACAGTTTGATTTTATGAAGCTTTCTAGCTTTACAGTTTGATCCATTATTAATGCGTCAATATCAGACCAAAATACCCAATCTACGTTGCTTGTATCTAGTATTTCTAGTATTAGAAATATACTATGCCAACTTGGGTGTCGCTTAAGTTTTGTTCTATAAAGACCTCGTTTTGAAACAAGGTCATAATTGTTCCGTCTTGCATATCTTTTTTTATTTTCTACCGCAATCCAAGCCCATTCATCAAGATCCTTGGTATATAATTGAGCTATGGCTATCTTCATCTTTTTCTAATCCACACCTGATAATCTTTGTGTATAACTTCTATTTCGTTCTGAAACACATCAAGAAAATAATCAATTGCTCTTTTTGTTGATCCATTCATAGCTTTTGACCCCGGACTGTCGGGGTATCTTATTCCTAATAAATAATCATCGAAAGTAATGATCCCTCCTTTTTTAATTATCCTAAAAGAGCTTATTGCATCCTTTATGACTGCCTTCTCGTCGTGGTTTCCGTCTATATATATAAAGTCAAAGTAATTATCTGGGAATATTGATAAGTAGGTTGATGAATCGCCTTTAATTATGTCTACTTTGTTTTTAAAGCCACTCTTGTTTATATTTTCTATAAATCTTACAAAAGCACCCCCTGTCCATTCAGCCCAAGCGTCAATGCAAAAAAGTCTTGACTCTTTATTTGTTAGTATATTTTCTAACATCCATATAGTTGACATTCCTTCAAAAGATCCAATCTCAAGAAACGTCGAAGGTTTGTCCTTAAACTCAGACAAGAACTCATCAAATTGATAAACAACTTTTTCTGGGTTATTCTCAGAAAACCAATCTTCCGTAAATTCGTAGTCCATTATATTTTCTTAAGCTCTACAGAGTCTCTAACATGCCACTTATCTGTATTAGGCAGGAACCAATATACGCTAGTAACATTACCAAGCTCATAAAAACTGCCGGTATTACTAGCATTAGATTCAATGACAAACCTGTTTTCCTTATCGTATTTTAGAAACTCCTTGCCATAAAAGTAATAGTTTGAAATGTATTCTAGGTCATTATCAATTCTTTTATCTAGTTTAAATCCAAAACGTAATCCTCTGCCACTTGGGGTAACATAACAAAAAAGTATTCTTTCGTCCTCTTTAAGTTTCTGAAAAACTTCATTTGTATACTCATCATTATGATAGCCTTTATGCCCATTCTTTATGATTGGGAATTTAACCTTGAGTATTGAAGTATCTCCATCTCTATCTATTTCTTTTACTACATGTATATTGTTTGGTTTATTTTTTTCTAAACAGTCAAACTCACCCACAATTATCCTCACATCGTGAGAAATATAATCCATTGGATGATATACATTGTGTCTTATATCCCTAGACTCATCTTTGTAAAACCCAAACAATCTTAAACTATGTATGTCGCTATAACCTTTTGTGACCTCGTGATGAAAAATTGTCTCTAGTGTTGTTTCTTCTTTACTCCAGTTTGGCATCTGCTTAAGATCAGTAAGATATATCAACATAGCTGTTCAAAAACATCCTTCGCTATGTTATAGGTATCATTATCTTTAGATGCAAAAAGAAACCCTCTTTGAGTAAACTCGCCTTTTCTTTCCTCTTTATCTTCTACAACTTTATAGTCTGGATGTATTTTTAGAACTCTTCCCAAAAGCTCAGCACCTTTTCCGTCATAATAGCTTTGCCACTCACTAAGGTTTGTATCATGAGCCATTACATTTGGAACATCATTGGCAAGTATTCTTAACAAGTCAGAGCCAGCCCCCGCCATTGAATGATCTGCGTCCACAAATACTAGATCAAAA
>Ga0114932_10003460_pt1 | contig 15459 bp, 20 predicted proteins | sample 2SBtaG_2_FD_87286 | JGI IMG/M metagenome (GOLD analysis project Ga0114932, IMG submission 87286) | Deep subsurface microbial communities from Kolumbo volcano to uncover new lineages of life (NeLLi) - 2SBTROV12_ACTIVE470 metaG | ecosystem: Environmental > Aquatic > Marine > Volcanic ...
ATATTATATCTTAGATAAACAAAGAAGAAAAGGTAGCTATGTTTATATCTCTTTTTTAATATATGCAGTATCTCTCTTATTAGTATGTTCTCTAACGTTCACACATACTGAACTTAAACTGGTTTTAGTTTGGGGATGAGCTTTAAAGCTTTCGAACCAACCCGTTTTCTCATTGTGCGTATAGCGCTTTTCTCACGTGCGCTTATACTCAGTTTCTCACGTGCGCTCATTGATGGTTTCTCACGTGTGCTCAGGACTTTGTATATGCGTTCGCTCATATGTTCTATATACGATGCGCTCATATCAATTTTTTTTATCTGCTCATATCGCTATATGGCCGTTTGCGCATATCACATAATATATACGAATATACGTTATTTGATTATATGAGCGTATAAGCGTTATTATTACGCTCGATTTATGGGGCTAATGGTATATACCCTCTCCGTCTGTCTATAGTTGGTAATGATTGAATACAGAGCGAATATAGCCCAAAGCGCAAACACAGAAAGCGCACTTTGTAAGAGCCAAATCGGAATAAGACCGATAGTCGAAATAGGACACAAATACAATGAGCAAAGACAACTCCAAAAAGGCTTGTATTCACTACACAGAATCCGAGAAATTACAGTTACACAGTGCGCTAAATATCCCTCTCAAAAAGGGTTCACAAAGAGCAATTGTAAAAGGTATAATCGCATTCTACAAAGTGAACAAACCAACAAAGGAATTAACACAGTCAGTAATTCAGTATATGCCTACAGTTCAGACCGATTCAATGAAGACTGCAAATTCATTAAAAAGAGCATTAGGCAAGGCAACCACATCAGAGGAAAAGAAACAAGCAATAAGCGAGTTTACCAATACCTTAGATTCGGAAACCAAAAAGCTGTTAGGACTTTAAGCGTTTTTTCGTGTGTTTTCTTAATATTGGCTTCAAAAGACCAAAATAATAATATGTTAGTATGCATATTTGAAATTGTAAATACTCTTGAATTGGGTTTATTCTCTCTGAATAAACTCAGTTCTCGCAATCGCATTTAGAAAGGCCCCCTCTAAATAGCGAATATTTTTTTTTTCAGACCGGCTCCCACCCCTTTACACAAATCGGATAAAATTTTGAATTCTAAAACGGGGCAGAGAAAAAAGTGGGGAGCCAAGTTGACCCCCCGGGGGGCTTAGTTAAAAGCCTATTTTTTAGATTTAAGAGGTTTAGCGTCTTCTAGTAATAATTCTAGGACGGCGTCCATCTTTTCTTCTAAATCAGTTAGCCTTGCATCTACTTCATTGAAGGCTTCAATAACTTCGAAATCGTTCATTAAGCCTCCTTAGCAGTATCGAGGGCAGACTTAACTTTTCCTTTGACGAGACCTTTTAGTTCATCGTCTTTTTCATCCCAAGCTGATAAGACAACGTTCCTTAGAACTTCATCTTTGACTTGGACTTTCAAAGTTTCATCTAGCTTTTCGAAAGCTACCTTTTGTGCTTTGGTGAGGTTTTCCTCTAGTAAAGCATCTATCTTAGCCTCGTGTGTTTTCAAAAATTTGTTCACATAGGGCATAACCAGAACTCTAATTGCTGGCTGCGTATAAGCGATATAAGCAGCAAGCGCTGCAATCACTGCCGCGCAAAGCATAAGCTCGGGGCTGTCTGTCAGAGTATCTAGGATACCTGATTCATCTACAACTTCGGCGGCAGACATATTGTCGCCGGTGAGGTTGGTTGCTGTGGTGTTATTACTCATTTTTTCACCTTTTTCTTTTTTAAGACACTTAGGTCAACGTCACAGGGGTTCTTATAGAAAGAACACCACTTACAAAGATTGGAAGCTTTCTTTTCGAAATTTTCTTCTTTATCTCCGTTCTCAATCAAAGCAGTGTGCATATCCTTAATCACTTGTCGGGCTTCGGTTAACTCGTTATCGGTAATCTTAACAAAGTATGTTTCGTCAAACCGTAACCAGTCTATGCCCGCAAATTTTGGGACAATTCCTGTATGTTCATAATATAGTAGCGCATATATAATAAGCTGTCGGTAGTAGTCCTCTGGGAGCCAAGGTCCATACCTCTTACTGGTCTTATAATCAATCAAAGAAATGTTACCTTCGAAGTCTTTTGTAACTCCGTCAATGATACCCATTATCTTCAAATCTTTATTATGCAGCCGCATTTCTGTTTCAAGCGGTCTGAGGTTTTTGAAAGCTTGGTCTTTAGACCTATAAACTTTCCATTCTAGCATATCGTATAGTTTGTTTTCAATACGGTCGCAGTAGTTGATTAACATATCCAGCGTTTCCTTACGGAACTGTGGTTCAGGGTAATCCTTGAATACCCACGGTTTTGTATCTACTAGGTTATTCCATTCACGGGTAAACTCTGCCGTGACCCATTCTTTGGCAGCGCCGTGTCTCCAGTAACTTGCGTACTTAAATTTTTTCTTAAACAAGTCCTCGAGTATATTGTGGACTATAGTTCCGCGAAACAAATGAATGGTCATTGTTTCAGGTAACTTTGCGATGTACCTGTAGTAGAACGACCTCGGACACTTGAGGAACATATTTATTTTAGAGGGACTTAGCCGCATATCGCTGCGTTCCCAATCGTTATCTATCTGCTCTCCATCGTTATCACTTACTGTGACAGTGAAGGACACCCCATTTGAGGGGTCTTGTGTTTTTGACATAGATTAGTAGTAGCCTAGAGACATATATAAAACTAATGCTTAATATATCAATACCTTGTTAATCATATATAATATATGTCCCAAATCCAACGCAATCTTTTTATATAAAAACCGCCAAGATTAATGTATGGCTCGTGATGATTATGGTGCTATCAATGTTATTTCTGACGAAGAACGTGAAGCATTAGGACTTGGTGGCTCTGGTAAACCAGACGAAGAAGAAGGTCTTTTCGAAACAATAGGTAAGGCTGGTGATAAGCTTGGTGAAACTAAGTTAGGTCAAAAAATTGGTTCAATACTAACAGTGTTAATTATAGCAATGTTTGGTAGTGGCACCGCAGATTTAGGAATGTTAACAGAATTGTGGGGTGAAGACGAAGTAGGGCCCACAGGGGGTTGTATGGACCCGGGGGCGATTAATTTTGACAACAAAGCAACTTTTGATAATGGAAGCTGCGCTTTTCCACCACCCGTGATTTATGGGTGTACTAACCCTGAAGCCGATAATTATAACAAGGAGGCAACGCACGATAATGGGCGCTGTCAATTTCTTGGCGGACCGGGAGACAATAACACAGTTCATAACGAGACTACCACGAACGAAACGGTCTATGGATGTATGGACATAGAAGCGGAAAACTATAACGACCGAGCTGAAGAAGATGACGGTAGTTGCGAATACGAAGCATACGAATGCACAGCAAATCAAACTTATTTTTACAATGGAATGCAATACGGAAATTATTCTAGAGCTGATACTTCTACATTAAATATAACTATTGATATAGATACAAATTGTGACCAAGATACTTTACCAGTTATGGTTTATTACGACGTGGGTCATTTAAAAGTGGAAGACAACGAAACCCTGTGGAATGGTTATATGTTTAATAATTACTTTTTCAATGTTACGGGATGGGAAGCTAATGACTATCAATTATCTTCTGGACCCGAATACTTTACAGAGCCTTACACAGGATATTACATAATGTACGTAAACCTTTGGGCTGACTATGGTCGTAACGGAACTTACGATTATGTCGATTACTTTATCATCGAGGAGATATTATTAGATGAATGACGCCGAGTATAGGAGGGTTGAATGAAGGCCAACCAAATGTTGGTCTTAACAAATATGTTAGCAAAAATAATAGCAGAACTAGATGATGTAAAAGATATGATTAAGAACTCCACGTTCGAAGACGCCTACGGGACGGACGACAAAGTCATAGGAGAAGAAGAGTGAATCAATGGTTAGTTACAATAATGGAGATAATAGGGGTCACCGTCGCTTTTCTAGCTATGGCTATCTTATTTTTGATGTTGAAATCAATGGTAAGAAACAAACAAAAAAGGAGGACTAAAAAAATGAGTAGCAAAAGTGAAGCTAGAGAAGGAGTTACATTTAACGACATCTTTATGTTTATGATTGCTGTACCTTTAGTTTTACTCTGGGTTGGGTTTGCAGGGTTCGTTATACATACGGGACTTAATAACTCAGCAGTTCTTGAGAACATCGAGGCATATACAACTTTGATAGCTATATTAGGTGGACCAGCTCTACTTATTATCAAAGATGCTCTGGATGTTTGGAAGCAAGAACAAGCAGAGAAAACAGCTTTTTACAAAGTTAAGGCACAATCGGTTATTGACTATAACGCGTCTGTTTTACAACAAGCACAAGATATAGAAACTAACGAGCAAGTACACGAACATAAGAAGAAGTAGACACAAGTTTTATAACTGTCCGCGCCCTAATAAAGTATATGATTATAACGTGCGAGCATAACAGCTGTATGAAAGAATTAACTTTAGCTGATTTTAAAAGGCGCGATGTTTACCCTTGTTGTGGTAAAGCAATCGGACAAACTATTAACTGGCCAGTGCTAGAACCAGAACCTGAGGTATATGAGCCGGTAGTAGTTGAACAACCAAAGCCACCAGCAAAGAAAAAAACTTCAACAGCTAAAAAAGCAAAAAAAGCAAAAAAATAGAGTGATAATATGGCACCACGCAAAAAACCTACAAAAGCCAAGAAACAGGCAGCCGCCCGAAAAAAACCGGGAGGTTCTAATGTCGGCAAGTACAAAGGAGTTAAAGCTTTTGCGGGACCATCAGGGGGAGCACCGAAAGGAAGCTTTCCTATTAATACATTAAAAAGAGCAAAGTCTGCTCTTAAGTTGGCGCATAATGCACCAAGGCCCGGGGGAATAAAGGCGGCAGTTTATCGGAAGTATCCTAGTCTCAAACCGAAAACTAAAAAGAAAACAACTAGGAGAAGGAAAAAGAAGTAGTATGGCTAAAAGAGGTTTATATGCAAACATACACGCAAAACGTAAACGCATAAAAAGAGGTTCAGGCGAAAAGATGAAAAAGAAAGGAGCTAAAGGACGACCAACAGCTAAACAATTTAGAAGAGCAGCTAAAACTGCTAAGAAAAGAACAACTAAAAGGAGAAAGAAATAATGCCATACGGTAAAGGTACATACGGTAAAAAGGTCGGACGACCTAAAAAGAAGAAGATGAAGAGGAAAAAGAAATAATGGCTACTAAAAAGAAAGATGCTAAATTAGTACGTGCCGGAGTTTCAGGTTATAATAAACCTAAAAGAACACCAAAACACCCTAAGAAGTCACACGTAGTTGTTGCTAAAGAAGGTTCAAAGACTAAACTTATTAGATTTGGACAACAAGGCGTAACTACAGCGGGTAAGAAAACAGATAAGAAATCTAATGCAAGAAGAAAAAGTTTTAAAGCGCGTCACGCTAAAAACATTAAGAAGGGTAAAATGTCTGCAGCTTACTGGGCTAACAAAGTGAAGTGGTGAATGGAAGAACGCGTAATAGAATTTGAGACTCGATTAAGAGAACGTGTCGGAGAAGGAGAATATGAGCGTCATAAAGAGATTGTTATACTTTTGGCAAGGAATCTTGCTATTGAAGAATTGTTGTGGGAAGAAATTCTTATACATATTCGGGATGTTGACTCGAGAACAAAGTTATTGCGGGAAAGAAATCAAATAGTAAGAGATATACATACAGAGTTCCGTGCCCTTAATATAGAGATACCTTCTGTGGTAGAAACCAAGACGGAAGGTTTTATGAATTTCCTAGGTGATTTAGATGGAAGTGAAGGACGAAACGAAGAATCTGAAAGCAGCGTTGACGGGTCAACATAAATTTGACTCTCAAAAATTAGAAACTTTTTTTGAAAAGGTACGCTGTGACAAAAGAAAGATGGAACAGCTTGTAAGAGCGTTCTGTGAAACATTTTTAGTTGACAATCATCAACGACCTTTGCGTATTAGACCATTGCAAATGAAAATTATAGTCAGTGCATTAACTTATCCTAAAGGAGACCCAGATAAACAAAGAAAAATGGCTATCTTGGCCCCCCGTGGTAGTGGTAAATCGTGGGCTTTATCTGTAGCAGTAGTTATCTATATGTTTTTTAAAAGATTTAGAGATGTAGTCTTTGTATTAGCACCTACTGAAGACCAATGTTCTTTAATATTTAACTATGTATTAAGACATTTTCAAGATAATGCTTTCTTAGACTCTTTAGTAGACAATTATAGATTACATAATAAACCGCGCATTGAATTAAAAGGTGGTTCTGTGTTAAGAAGAGCCCCAATATCACCAACAAATCAAGGTCAAGCTATCCGCGGACAGCACCCAACTTTTTTAGTTGTAGATGAGAGTCCACTTATCGCAGATACTTTATTTGTCGACAATGTTGAGCCTTCAATTATAGCGAATAAAGCACCATTTATAAACCTTGGAACCCCGAAAAGCAAAGAGAACCATATGCACCGTTATTTATATGATGAATCCTATGCTGATACGTTTTCAAGGCTACATTTTACTTGGCGAGATGCCATTATTAAAGGAGAAGCATACACTCCGCCGTATGACGAAACGGATATGCTTAATAAAATGACTGAATGGGGGCAAGACTCTATATACTGGCGAACCGAATATGAATGTGAGTTTGTAGAAAGCGTCTCCAACGTTTTCAATCCCGAGCAAATCAGGAAATGTTTCGATGACTACCAAATCCACTCCAGAGATTCCCTTGAGCAAGACAGAAATACAGGTTTTAACAATACTATCGGTGTTGACATTGGGAAATCTGTTAATTCTACCGTTATTAGCGTATGGAGGACCGAGCGGACTGATGGAGGCAATCTTGCACGGCTCATATATTTGGAAGAAATCAGTCCTAAATCCGGCGGTCACGATATTCCTTACCAACGCAGAAGAATTATGGAAGTGGCGAAAGCAAGTAATGCTGTGCGTATTGTTTTGGACGCTACGGGGATTGGCGGAGCGTTTGAACAAGAACTTCGAATGGATTGCATACCTCTTTCCATCCAGTTGGTTCCTTTTATTTTTACGGGTGGTAGCAAGGGGAGCAAAAGTCGAGTCTACAGAGACTTTGTCTCGTACGTCCAACAAGGAATTGTCAAAATCCCAAGTCCGGAAGTAGAACAAGGCCAACCACAAGCAAAATTCTTAACAAAATGGTATAATGAGCACATTGATTTAGAATATGTAATGGATGCGACCCAGAAAACAGAAAAAATAGCTGCACCTAATGGTAAACACGACGATTACTGTGATAGTTCCGTTTTAGGACTGTATGGAGCATTGGCTATGTTACCCGGAGAAGCATCATTTAGTAGTTTAAGTGTTGAAAAAACTAAAAGTAGAAGATTTGAGGGTGCCCCGACATCAACTTTTGCAACAACACGCACCGGAAGACCCCGTTCACACTTCAAAAAACGGTCTCCAAGGGGATTTTAGTCCAAAGTTTTAAATAGAATAATACCCTATTTAAAGATGGTAGCAATGGCTCTCTCAGATTATTTGCCTTGGAATAGGCGCGAATTTGCAACAGTCGGGCGTGACCCGCCCTTCACAAAGGACGAACCTCGAAGTTTTGGGGCAGGTGTAATTAAACGAATTAAAATTAATCGTAATTATGCTGGACGAGACTTTGAACCACAGATTGGTAATAATCGTAGGTATATGGAAATATATCTTTCAGACCCATTAGTTAGAACTTTAGTTGACTTACCTTGTTTATATGCTACCAAAGACGGGTATGACATCGTAACTGACGATGACGATGAACGAGAAGAAATAGAAACATTGTTTCAAGATATAGATATGGATATACTTCTTTATAGTTATTTAAGAAACGCACGTATTTTTGGAACAGCTTATATGGAATGGACTGGTGATAACTTAATTCTACGTTCTTCCCAGAATATGTATGTACAACGTACAGAAAGTGGAGAAGTGCAGTTTTATTACCAAGAAGTGGGAACAGACCAAGAAAATGTTAGATTTGAAGATGATGAGATAATAGAATTAAAAAATAACCCATTTGATGATTATGCGTATGGATTATCTGACATACATACTATACAGTATTTAGTAGATTTAAAAGATTATGCAGAAAGAGATGTCGGAGCAGCATTGAACAAATATGCAAACAGCCGTTACGATATTTCTTGCGGATTACCTGATATGCCATATGGACCGGATAAAATCAATGAGATAGTTGATGCATTTAATGCATTAGAACCCGGTGAAGATATAATACACGGTAATGATATACAAGTAAAAGAAATGCAAGGTACACAAAGAGCATTTGAGTATGGAAAGTATATCGATGACATAATGATGAAAATACATATGGCAATGAAAGTACCAATAACAATGTGGTCGAGCCCAGAAGACGCACGACCAATTTTTGAACCTTACGTTAAATATTTACAGAAAGCAGTCGAAGGCGCACTCAATTCCCAATTGCTACCACAACTAGGGAATGGAAAAGCTAAATTTGCATTTAGACATATGAATGTCGAAGATGCGTTTGTTAAAGCCAAGACTGATATGATATACTTAGCAGAAGGGGTTCTATCACCTAAAGAAGTGAGAGCTGAAAGAGGTCTAGACCCAGAAGGAATCGTCGAGCAATTGATGGAAACTGCTAAGGATGTAAATGTTTCGGGTGGCCGTGACCAAGATAAGAAGGAAGAAACTCAGAGAACTGAGAACAGAGATGGAGGAACTAAGAAAGGCGACGTTCGTAAAACAGCACGCCGAGCTTATGAATCCAAGGGTAACCAACCTTCGGCCAATCCTACAGGAGGTCGAAAATAATGAGTAACTACGAAAGTTGTAATTTAGAATTAGCCCCACGTTTGAAAAAACGAGGCTTTGAGAACTATGAAGCACTAGCTTCAAGCATTTGCGCAATGCGCTTTAAAGATGATTCTGGTGTACCTACACGAAAGTTTAGTAATCCAATTGATTCTAATGAGAAGCAAAGAAGTTTTGCTATGGATTTTTCCATAAAACTTGATGACAGTTACCCAGAACACTTTAATAGTGACCTCAATGTATGGGAATTCCCTGTATTGGCTATCACTTCAGGTGAGCATAAGTACACGGAAGACGGGAAAGAGGAGAAGGTTTATATAGAACCAAGCATCCTTAAGAGTAATATAGAGGCTTTTAACGAGCTTCCAGTTTATGTCAATCATCAACGTACGCCAGATGATTTGATTGGGAAGGCTATAAATCCCAGCATAAGCGAAATGGATAACGGAAAGATAGCACTTAAAATGCTAGCGCAAATTTCCGATAATGACAGGGCGCAAGAAATTGTGTCTAAAATGAAAGACGGGAATGTCACAAACGTCAGTATTGATTGGTTTTCCAAAGATATTGATGTAATGGGTGACACGTATGCTACAGACATTCGGCCCGTAGAGGTTTCGTTTATAGATAACGAAGTCGCTGAAGCCGTCTGTAAGGAATGCACGATTGACACGAAGTGTGCCACAGAGACCGATGAATCACACGATTGCGGTTGTGATGGTTCAAGTGAAGCGTGTGGATGTAGCCCCGCAGACGGAAAAGATAGCGAGGATGATATAATGAGCGATAAGCAAGAAGTAAAATCTGAAGCCGAGTCTTTAATCGAGAGGGAGTTTGCAAACTACAAAAAACAACTCGAAGAACTAACAACGTCACATTCTGAATTGCAAAAACAATATGAATCTGCAACTACAGCTATTTCTGAATTTGAAACAGCTGAAGCAAAAAGAGTCGAAGAAGAAGCTAATGCCCGTAAGAGGGAAATAGTTAATTCAATCGTCAGCAAAGAATTATTAGTTAGAGCAGAAGAAGAATATAACAAAGATGTTCGTTTCGAAGAATTGTTCAAGTGGGATGAAAACAAACTTGCAGGTTATAGCGAGGCAATGGCAACTCTTCCAGCCGCAGAAGATACCGAAAGGTCCTTCGGCAAGGGTAAGAGTCGCGAAGCAAGCGAGGCGCCTGTGGAAACACAAGCACCAGAAAGAGAACGATTGTTCTCAATGGATAAAAGCGGTAAAATCGTTTTTAACAAAAAATCACTAAAAGGTGAATAAATATGGCAACAGAAGTATTAATCAATGATGGTGGAGCACCCGCCAGAATTATACCGTACATCGCTGGTTCAACCATATCTGCAGGAGACCCATTACAAGTGGGTACCGACGGGGAAGTCGATGCCTGTTTCACGACAAGTGGTAGTATGTTGGGCGTAGCCCTTACTGCCGCAACGTCTGGAGCAGTAGCAAACGTTATAACTGGTCGTGGAGTCGTTCTAAACGCTCTATGCAGTGGTTCAGCAGGTGGAGATAACATCGTACCCGGAGTTACATTAGTTCCGGATGCAAGAGGATTTTTGGTCAGTGGCGTAGCCCACGCATCATATCCAGCTTGGGGCGTCGCAATCGCTCTAGGTACAGGCAGCGCAACAGCAGGACTTTTAAAAGTTCAAACAGGACCATTCTGAGGAAATAAAATATGGCAATAACAGGAGTACAAGAACAACCGGGTGTATTGACGTCAGTCAACGAAGGTTCATATGCAGCAACTGGTGGTACTGGAGAGAGAGTCATAATCGATTACAAAGATGTAATTAATGATTATAAAATGACTGACTTACCAGCATTATCATTGTTTTGTGAACCAATGTCTACGGACACCGGTGGAAACATTGACCTAACTTTTTCACTACCATCAATGAAGATGGAACAGATTGATGAAGGAAGCACACCTCAGTACCAACACACTAAACTACGCTCTGAGCGAGTTTCAGTGAAGGAATGGGGAATTGCAGTCGGTGTTACCAGAAGAATGATAGAAGATTCAAGGTTCAACGAAGTTGAAATGGCCTTGAACGAAGCACGCAAAGCCGTCGACAGACATATGACTAACCACGTTATTCATATGATTTTCGGATTGGCAGACACAACACTTGGCACAGGAAATGATGGTCAGAACATCACAGCCGGCCCCGAAACAGCGTCCTCAGAAGGACCCGGAGCAGGAAGTGTAACTGATTTCAGTACTTGTCCTAACGGAGCATTCATCGCAAGCGGTGGAACAATCAACACAGGTCGATTGTATTCCTACGCAAACGTTGACGATAGTAACTTGGTTTCAAGTCACTACGTGAATGCAGCAAGTGGAGCAGCAGGCGCAGTATCACTAAGTGATATAACAAATGCAATGGATTTGATTGGAGAACAAGGATACTCAGCCGATACGGTTGTAATATCCCCAGCTCACTACAAATCTTTGTTAAACCTAGCAGACTTTACAACTGCATATGTAGATGGTGGAGCAGGAGCCCCAACCACTGCAGGAATGCAAGGTGGAAGTCCACTCGCTAACACAGCCGCTAACGGCTTAGTGGGTAGATTGTTCGGTCTAAACGTTTTTGTTAACGCTTGGATACCGTCGTCAAGATTTGGTGTATTTGATATGAAAGTCAAACCAGCAACATACGTCGAAAGACGTGCGTTAACGGTAGAAGAGGCAAATCCGGGATTCGGAATTGTCGGTTCTTACCTATCTATGAGATATGGATTAAAAATTATCAGACCAGAAACTGGTGTGATTGTAATTAATACATAAGGTTAGATGCAATAATAGTTATGGGGTTCTATCCAAAAACCCCAAACCTTTTTTTAATAGCGTGCGCTATAGTATAATAGAACAAAATGCCAGCAACCCGAAAATATATGACACCTACCTCCGCCGTTACAGGAGGTTCAACTGGTCCGACCGGACCCGCAGGCCCTACTGGAGCCACAGGAGCGACAGGTGGAACAGGAGGAGCAGGACAGACAGGAGCAACGGGTCCTCAAGGGTCTCAAGGTAATACTGGAGCCACGGGAGGAACTGGACTTACAGGCGTAACTGGAGCAACGGGTCCTCAAGGACCTCAAGGTAATACTGGAGCTACAGGAGGAACTGGACTTACAGGTGTAACTGGAGCTACTGGCCCTCAAGGAACAACGGGACCTACAGGACCACAAGGAACAACAGGACCTACAGGACCTCAAGGAACAACTGGTCCAACAGGACCGCAGGGAAATACTGGCGTAACTGGACCTCAAGGTATTTTTGGTGGCAATAGTCAAGAATTTAATTATAGTAGTTTTGATATTAGTGCAGGCTCACCCCAAAAAACCAATTTTGGATTTGATATTCCAGTACCGGGTGGAGGAAGTTTACCTGCATATAGTTCAATTACTAAAGTAGGTATTTCAGATTATGATATTAATAATGACGATGTTAGTGATTGGAACGATTCATTAGACGATGGTAATAGTTCAGTCAGAGGACATTTAAGAATATTTGCAACAGCAGATTCAACAAAATGGGTTACATTAAATATTACAGGAAGTAATTCATCAGGAGGCACGGGTGTCGATGTTTATGAAGAAGTTCAAGTAGCATATGTAGACCATAATGATTATTTTAACAATGGTGAAGATTGTGTGATTACATTTGTGCGTTCTGGAGATAAAGGAAATACAGGCGCAGCCGGCGCCCAAGGCAACACCGGCGCTACCGGCCCAGCAGGGTCAACCGGAATTACTGGTGCTACAGGGCCGCAGGGTCCTCAAGGCAACACTGGAGTTTCAGGATTAGTGGGTTCAACGGGCCCTCAAGGTAATACGGGAACTCAAGGCCCTCAAGGTAACACAGGGACTCAAGGCCCTCAAGGTAACACAGGGACACAGGGACCTGTAGGTAATACTGGAGTTTCAGGACTCGTTGGTTCTACGGGACCACAGGGAAATACCGGAACGCAAGGTCCTGTCGGAAATACAGGTGTTTCGGGATTAGTTGGTGCGACTGGCGCAGGTGGAGCTGTAGGACAGACAGGAGCAACAGGTCCAGCAGGGTCGCTTGGTAATACAGGAGCAACGGGGCCTCAGGGACCAGTTGGGAATACGGGTGTCTCAGGTTTAGTTGGTTCAACAGGACCCCAAGGTAATACAGGTACTCAAGGACCCCAAGGTAATACTGGGACACAAGGACCAGTTGGAAATACAGGGGTATCAGGTTTAGTAGGTGCTACCGGTGCAGGAGGAGCTCAGGGTAATACCGGAGCAACTGGCGCAGGCGGAGCACAAGGAAATACAGGCGCTACTGGTCCACAGGGCCCACAAGGTAATACTGGAACTCAAGGACCAGTTGGTAATACAGGGGGTTCTGGTCTAACGGGAGTTTCTGGTCTAACTGGAGTACCCGGGACTAATGGTACTAACGGCAATACTGGAGCAACTGGGCCTGCAGGTTCTGTGGGCAATACAGGTGCTACAGGTGCTCAAGGGCCTCAGGGTAATACTGGGACGGCAGGTGCACAAGGTAACACAGGAGTTTCTGGAGCCACCGGACCTCAAGGACCACAGGGAAACACAGGGACTCAAGGCCCACTTGGTAACACAGGTGTGGCAGGTTCGGTAGGACAAACTGGAGCTACAGGCGCTGGAGGAGCGCAGGGTAACACAGGAGCAACAGGTCCGCAAGGGCCTCAAGGCAATACTGGGACTCAGGGAGCAGTAGGTAACACCGGAGTATCGGGAGCAACCGGTCCACAAGGACCTTTAGGTAACACGGGAGTACAAGGTGCTGCTGGCAACACGGGAGCTACGGGACCTGCTGGGTCTTTAGGTAATACTGGAGCAACTGGCGCAGGTGGAGCACAAGGCAATACTGGAGCAACTGGCGCAGGTGGAGCACAGGGCAATACCGGAGCAACAGGCGCAGGTGGAGCACAGGGAAATACAGGCGCTACTGGCCCACAAGGACCACAGGGTAATACTGGGGCTGCAGGAGCATTAGGGAACACTGGTGCCACTGGCCCAGCTGGAGCAGCAGGAGGATTAGGAAATACTGGAGCTACGGGCCCTGCTGGAGCAGCGGGAGCCTTAGGAAATACTGGAGCTACAGGCCCTGCTGGAGCAGGAGGTGCGCAAGGAAACACTGGTGCTACTGGGCCGCAAGGAAATGCTGGTGCAGCGGGGAACACAGGAGCTACTGGACCTCAAGGACCGGCAGGTAACACTGGTGCAACTGGACCACAAGGTCCTCAAGGACCACAGGGAAACACTGGAACCGCAGGAAGTCAGGGAAATACCGGAGCTACAGGCCCAGCTGGTGGTGGAGCCGCGCCTGCATTTAGTGCATCAGCATTAATACAACAACCCTATGTAGATACTACAGCCCCTAATCCGACCTCTCCGATAGGAATAGTAGCTGGAGGAACACCCCGCGTTTTTGATTTCCCAGATATGTGGTCTCCGGGTTTTGCTGCTGTTGGATATTTAGAATTTACAGCAACTAACGGTCAGCCCTATTTCGTACCGTGTTGGGCACCATAGTTAATTTTATATACAATAATAGGATGTATTTTTATGCGCTTTCATATACTTGGTATTCCACATACTCAAACTCGTAAAGAACAAGCTACTTGTGCTTATACACAAAAGATATTTAAATTATGTGAAATGCTTTATAACAGAGGACACGTTGTAAACCATTATGGAACAGAGGGGTCTAACCCCGTCTGCACCCAACATTATGATGTAATGAGTGAAAAGGAATGGACTGAAAAATATGGAGAAGATTGGAAGTCTGAACATTCTTTTGATGTACAGGATGACTATCATAAGAAATGGTATGAAGAATGCGCAGAACAATTACAGAATCAGTTAAAGAAAAAAGACTTTATATTGTGTATGTGGGGTTTGGGTGTAAAACCAGTTTTAGATAAAATACCTGAGTTATATGAAAAAGCTATTGTAGTAGAACCGGGTATAGGATATCATAATGAGAGTGGATTAGGTCCTGACGTTTACAAGGTATATGAATCTTATAATTGGATGTCTTATAATTATGGAAGATTGTGCCACCCACCCGAAGGAGCAAATGAAGGGTATGTTCCACGCAATTATGATTGTGTTATACCTAATTATTGGGACCCAGAGGACTTTATATTCTCTAAAGAGAAAGATGATTACTTTTTATTTTTTGGTAGAGTCATTGGAAGGAAAGGAATTCATATTGCTACTGAAGTATGTGAAAAAGCAGGTGTGAAGTTGGTAGTGGCAGGCCAAGGAAATGAAAAATATCATAATCTCCAAGACAACCAAAACATAGAATATATTGGATTTGTCGATAATCAAAAGCGGGCAGAATTAATGAGTCGTGCTAAAGCAGTGTTTGTACCTACTCAATATTTCGAACCTTTCGGTGGAGTAGCTGTAGAGGCACAAATGTGCGGGACACCAGTTATAAGTAGTGATTTTGGTGTTTTTAACGAAACCGTATTGCACGGTATAACAGGTTATCGATGTCGTACTTTAGACCAATATGTTTGGGCTATAAACAACGTTCATAAGTTAGA
>Ga0114932_10003461_pt1 | contig 15456 bp, 9 predicted proteins | sample 2SBtaG_2_FD_87286 | JGI IMG/M metagenome (GOLD analysis project Ga0114932, IMG submission 87286) | Deep subsurface microbial communities from Kolumbo volcano to uncover new lineages of life (NeLLi) - 2SBTROV12_ACTIVE470 metaG | ecosystem: Environmental > Aquatic > Marine > Volcanic ...
CGCGACACCGGGGCCGGACAAGGCACGCCCCGCGATCGCGGCCGCCCACACCGTGGCCACACCACCCCAGGCCGCGATCAGGCGCGCGGCCTCGACATAGCTCCGCTCCGCGCCGAGCCAGCCGACGAGGTAGCCGTGAAGAGGGCGGCGCCAGTCGTTGAAGGGCATGCCGCTGTCGGGCAGCCAGATCGCGGCAGCATCCTTGAGGTAGATGCCCCAGTCCGAACCGGCGGGCACCCCGAGCTCCGTGAACGCCGTGCGCGCGATCCACCAGCTTCCCAGGCACGCTGCCACCACCCAGGGCAGCTCGGTCACCGCCGTGCGGGTCCTCACGGTCTCTCGGCACGCGCGCGCACACCGCATTGTCGCATGGCCGCCTGGAGCTTCCCCACGCTCCCACCGCATCCCACGGCCGCGGCTGGCATCCTCCCTGCATGCTCGTCGGCCTCCTCGCCTGCACCACTGCACCGCCCTGTGCCGAGGGCTTCGGCCGAGGGGCGTCGGGCGCGTGTGTGCCCCTGGCTACGGAAGACCCACCCCCTTCCGACGCGGAACCCGCCGAGACCGCCGGCCCGGTGGACAGCGGGCTCGACAGCGCCCCGCCCGAGGAGAGCGCCCCGATCTTCGCGCTGGGCGATGCGCTGGTGACGACCGAGGTGCTCGACCTCGGCGAGCTCGGCTTCGAGGCTGTGGCTGCTCTGGGCTTGAGCGAGGAGCGGGGCATGGTCGCTGGACAGGGCGGCTGGATCGTCGTGGACACCACCACCGGCGAGCTCCGGCAGCACACCGCGGCCGCCCGCACCTACGACCTGGCCTGGGATCCGGTCACCGAGCGGATCTGGGCCGGCACCCGCCTCGAGGACCTCTACTGCCTGGACGCCCGGGACCTCGACGCGGTGGTCACCGACGCCTGCTTCATCGAAGGCCCCACCTACCCCTACGAGGACGTGAGCGCCTGGGGCGACACCGTTGTGATCGCCGCACAGGACCACGGTGCACGCCTCCACGACGGCGAGAGCGGCGCGCAGCTCTCCACGGCCGACGCCACCCCCGCCTGGTCGGTCGGGCTGCACGCCGACCGATTGGTCGTGGGCACCGACGCGGAGCTCGTGCTGTTCGACGTCTCGAGCCCGGACGCGCCACGGGAGCTGGACCGAGCCGCCCTCGACGGGCGGGGCGCCGACATCGCCTTCGACGGCGTCACGGTGGCGGTCGCGATGGGGGACGACGGCCTGGGCGTGTTCGCGGTCGAGGGCGATCGGCTGAGCGACCGCGGCGACGTCCGCACGTCCGGCAGTGCGGGCGCCGTGGCCCTCGACGGTGACTACGCCTACACGGCGAGCTGGTCCCAGATCGAGGTGGCGTGGGTCGGCGCCGGTGGCCCCTTCGGCGTCGCGCACGAACCCGGCCAACAGCTGGCGCTCGGCGTCGGCGCCCGCGACGGCGCGGTGGTCGTGGCGGACTGGTTCCGGCTCGACGTGGTGGCGCACGATCGCGACCTCGCCGGACCGGAGCTCGATGCGCCAGAGCGCGTGACCTTCTCCGACGGTGACGCGATGGCGATCACGGTCCACAACGGGGGTGCGATGGACCTCGAGCTGGAGCTCGAGATGGCCCCGGGCGGCGAGGGCTACGAGGTGACGCCCACGAGCCTCGCCATCGCACCGGGCGGTGCCGAGGTCGTGGTCGTGGATCCCACCGCGAACGAGCTTCCCGGCTCGGAGATCCGGCTGTCCACCAACGATCCCGACGAGCAGGAAGCCGTGATCGAGCTGGCATGGGGCGCCGGTTCGGTCGGCGACGAGGTCGAGGACTTCGAGCTGCCCGGGTTCACGGTCTCCGATCCGACGACCCGCCCCTACGCGCTGTCCGACTACCGGGGCAAGGCCGTCTTCCTGGCCTTCTGGGCCGAGTACTGACCGGTCTGCAGTCTGGAGGTTCCAGACATCGAGACGAGCATCGCCGACCGCTTCGACGACGGCGACCTGCAGGTCTTCCTGATCAACGCCGGTGACGACTACGACAGCGCCTACGCCTTCCTCGACGGTGCCGGCACGGACCTGGTCTGCCTGCTCGACCAGGACGAGCTGCAGTACCAGACCTACTCCCAGTCCGCCGACAGCGGAGAGGCCTACGCGCCCTTTCCCGTGCAAGCCGTGATCGGGCCGGATGGCGTGCTGGTCTATGCAGCGCGGACCCACGATCCCGATGCGGTCGTGGCGGCGATCGAAGCAGCGCTCTCGAAGTAGGCGTTAGCCGTCATGGTGGCCTCCACCCGCAGAAAGCTCGCGTTCGCGCTGTTGCCACTGGCCCTGGTCGTCGCAGCGATCACAGCGGCGCTGGGTGCCATGGAGCGCCTCGGCGTCGTCGACACCCACCGAGACGCCGATGTGGTCGAGTACCTCGACGGCGGAACGCTGGTGCGGGAGGGCGACACCTGGCGCCTCTACGACCCGCAGCTTCGGCAGGTGGTCCAGGCCGAGGTCGCCGTGGACAAGGGCGACGCTTTCCGCGTGGTCGTGACCGGGGGATCCTTCGTCCGGGGCGACCACCACGTCGATCCAGGATCCCCGCCCACCGGCGCCGGCGACCTCTCGAGCTGGACCCGCGCCATCCTACGAGCCCGCATGGATCGGCCCGTGGAGGTGATCAACGCCGGGGCCAGCGGCCAGTCCAGCACCCGGGTCCGGCAGCTCGTGGAGGGCCTCGTGTCCCTCGAGCCCGATGTGCTGGTCGTGGCCACGGGCAACAACGAGGGCGTGGTGACCTGGGGCACGAACGAGATGCTGCACCAGTGGGTGGTGTACCGAGGCCTCAAGAAGGTGCTGCTGCCGGAGCCTCCGGCCGAGGACCGGCCGCCCGTCACCCAGCAGCTCGCGAAGCGCAAGCCGCTCGAGGAACAGTTCGAGCGCAACCTCCGCCAGGTGGTCGCCGTCGCCTCGAGGGCGCACGTTCCGCTCGTCTTGTGCACGCTGCCCGCCAACTGGACGACGGCGGCGGCGTACGCAGGAGCGGAGGCCTTCGACGCGAAGGCCCGCGAGGGAGACAGGCTCTGTCGCGACGACAGCTACGAAGCGGGCATGGCGGCCTTCGCCGAGAGCACGACCTCGTGGGGGGCCCTGCAGCTCTCGGCGGACTGCATGCGTCGACGCGGCGAATACGAGGAGGCGCGAGCCCGCTACATCGCCGCCATCGAGTTCCAACCCTTCGGCCGCACGCCGGAGAGCCGCAACGACGCCGTGCGCCGCATCGCGAGCGGCGCACGGGTGCCGCTCGTCGATCTGTCCGCGGCGATGCAGGCCACCGACCCACACGGCCTGCCCGGTGACCAGTACTTCGTGGACACCGCCCACCTCACGGTCGATGGCTACCACCTGATGGCCGAGACCCTGGTCAGCGCGCTGGAGCGCGCCGACCTGCTCCCAGGGTCCCTCGCCGCGACGCCGACTCGCCCCGCGCTCGAGGCAGCGGAAGGCTGGACGGAAGCCCTCGCCCAGGTGAGACGACTGGGCTTCTGAGCGTCGTCAGGTGCGTGCCAGGACCACGCGACGACCCACGTTCAACGCGATGAAGGGCAATCCCCCACCGAGGCGGATGTCGTGGCGCCAGGCCCACGCCCACGCCAGCATCAGCAGGGTCGCGCCGATCAGGACCAGGCTCCAGCGCCGGACCCAGGCCGGATCGGGATGCCGCCGTCCGATGTAGCCGGCCTCGCTGTGGAGGGTGGCCCACAGACCCACGCCCAGCGCCGCCACGAAGAGGCCGACCGCCTGGGTCTCGACATACAGCCACGCGAGCGGCGCGATCGGCAGCAGGAAGGCCACGGCGCCGACCCACAGCCAGATCGTGGTTCCGGTCAGGATGGGGTTGAGCGCGTGGTCCGCGCGGCGCACGAGCACCGTGATCGGCACGGTCAGCACCGCTGCCACGCCGAAGAGCGGGCCCGCCCTCGACAGGTCCACCTCCCCGGAGACGATGAACGACGACGCGAGCACCACGACCGGAACCAGCTGGAGGGCCTCGGCGAGCTGCGGTCTCACGGGGCCGCCTCCGAACCGGGGAGCCAGCCGGCCTCACGGAGGAGCTCGGCGAGGCGCGCCGCGTGGCCGTCGAGCACGGACGCAGGGGGATGGATCTCGTAGAAGGTGGCGGGCTGCCCTGGCAGCCAGAGATCGACCGCCTGATCGGCCTCGACCCCCGGGGGGGGCCGCGTGGGGTTCTCCGCCGAGCCGGGGTAGCCAGCGTACACGAGCTCGACGCCCGCCGCGGCGGCCTCGATGTGCAGCGCCTCCCGCTCCACGGTGGCCAGCGCCTTCGCGTACTTGTTGGTGACGTGGGCCCGTCGTTGGCCCAGCTCGTAGGCCTGCACGTAGCGCCAGATGGCGCTGTGTTTGAGCAGGGTGTAGTGCAGGCGTGTGGCCTGCTCCGGCGTGAGCCCGTCGATCCAGGGCCGCGGGAAGTTCTCCAGCCAGGCATAGGGGTCTTCGTCGAGCATCTCGACGTAGCGGGCCTGGACCGCCGGATCTTCCGTGTGCAGGAACGCTCGGCGCCCGGAGTTCGTGATCATCAGCACCAGCAGGTCCACCTCGGGCACCTCCTGGAGCACCAGCCGCGCCTTCCGCATCATCTGGGACTGCACGTAGGCGCTCGTGCCGTAGTTCCACACCTCGAAGCCCTCGCCCAGGTGGGCCTCGAGCCGTGCGGGTAGCGTCTCGTCGTCGTCCACGTGGTGGCCGTACACGGTGGAGCCGCCGAAGAAGGCGATGCGGAAGACGCCGTCCGCCTTGTCGAGCGGATGCGTGTTCCCGCGCGCGCCCCCGACACCGACGCTCGATCGGTACTTGCCCTCCCGCCCAAGGGCCTCGTAGCGACCGCCCTCGACCAGCTCGTAGTGCAGCACGGGGTCGTCGCTCACCCGGTGCACGGGCACGTCGGCGTTCTGGTAGTAGAGCACCTTGGCGATCATCTCGACGTCCAGCGCCTTGTGGGCCACCACCCGATCGGCGAGCAAGGTCGCGAGCACCAGGCCGATCGCTGTCCCGCCGGTCACCAGGCCCAAGCGGCCCACCCATCGAAGCACTCGTTCACCTCGCGGACGCCATCATCCCATCGTGGGATGATGTTCGGGTGAAGCGCGTCCTCAAGCTGACTGCGTTCGGTCTGGGCACGAGCGTGGTCCTGCTCGCCTCGACCGAAGCCGCTCTGCGCGCGGCGCTGCCCCTCGACGAGCTGCTGTTCACCTGGGAGCAGCCCGACGGCTGGATGCTCTACGAAGAGACCGGCAACCTCGCGATGCGCCCGAACCAGGACGAACGCCACCACGACGGGCCCCGAACGTTCCACTTCGTGACCAACAGCGAGGGGCTCCGCGAGACCCGCGAGATCCCCAGGGACAGGCCGCGGGGCGAGACCCGCTTGCTGGCGCTCGGTGACAGCTGGATGTTCGGGCTGAACGCCACGGAGGGCGAGAGCTTCACCGACCGCCTCGAGGAGGTCGCACCCGCCGCGCTCGGCGCCGACTCGGTCGAGGTGGTGAACGCGGGCGTCGCGGGAGGCTGCGCCTTCGACATGCTGCGCATGTGGCGCCGCTTCGGCACCGTGCTGCAGCCCGACGGCCTGGTGCTCGGCACCCCCCACAACGACGGACGACAGCAGGAGGTGGGCGATCAGCGCTCGGCCTTCTACCGCCAGAGCACCAACGCCCCAGCGTCGACCCTCCGGCTCTACCTGGGGCTGCGCCGGATCCTCGCTCCCTTGCAGCGCCCGTCCTACCCGCGGCTGAGCAAGGTCTCCGCCGCCGTGGCCGATCTGCTGGTGCTCGTCCGCGAGGCCCGCCTCCGAGACCTTCCCGTGTGGCTCATGGTGTGGCCCGTGCGCTGGGAGAACCAACAAGAGGGCGCGGCGTCCGACCTCGAACACTGGAAGCGGACCTTCGAGCGCGAAGGCGTGGTCGTGGTCGGGCACGGCATGAGCGAGCGCGCCTGCTGGGGCTACCAGGACACCAGCCACGCCAGCGAGGCCGGCTACCACGCCGCCGCGGATCTGCTGGCGACCGTCATGGCGGGCGCGGAGCCCCCGGCGGACTGGGGCACGGAGCCTCGCTGCATGGACGTCGACGCCGATGGTCCGGGGCGTCCCGGACACCCCTCGCCCGAGGACGGCACGTCCCTGACCGGCGGCCGGCTCCCGCCAGCGCCAGGTGCTGCCTTGCAGACGGGACCGTGATGCTCACGCTCGCCCTCTTGGCCTGCAGCCCCCGCACCAGCACCGCCGACGTCGTGCTCGTCCTCTTGCCAGGACTACGAGCTGGCACCGGGGTGCTCGCCGAACCCGAGCAAGCGATGCTCGCGGCCTTCGACGGGGAGCCGCTGCGCTTCACGCAGGCCTACAGCGCCAGCCCCTCGCCCTGGACCGCCTTCGGCTCCACGTGGACCGGGCAATACCCCAGCGGCCTCCCACTGTGTGGGGCCGCCAACCAGCCTGAGTACGTGCTCGGCGCCGGCCAGAAGGCGTGGTGCAGCGAGCTGCCGGCGGGCACGCGCACGCTGCCCGAGGTGCTCGGCCTGTACGGCTACACCACCCACGTCGTGGCCGCCGCCACCCACGCCGACGGCCTCCTGGGGGAGGACGTTGAGCGGGTGAGCGGGTGGACACGGACCCGTCAGGCCGCCGAGCGCTGGTGGCTCGAAGCTGAAGGCGCGCCGCGGCTGCTCGTGGTGATCGCCGACGACTTCACCCTCCCTGCGCTCTCCGCCACCTTCCCGCACAGCGGCCCCGGCCCACGCAACGCCTTGGACGCGGCCAGCCAGCAGGACCCGGCGCGCCTGCGCGCCACGATGGTCGAGCGCGCCACGCGAGCGGGTGAGGGGCTGTCCGACCTGCTGGGTGCGCTGTCGCCGGGTGACGACGACCTCGTGGTGGTGACCTCGACCCACGGGACCAGCCTGGCCGAGACCCAACCTCACCCCCCCGACCGGACCGAGGCCTTCCTGATGCTGGGCCTTCCGACCACGCAGATCGCGCTGGAGCGCACCCTGCACGTGCCCCTCTGGCTGCTCGGGCCCGAAGCTGGCACGGCCGACCACGTGGTGGAGCTGGTCGACCTGATGCCCACGGTGGCGCGCCACGCGGGCGCGGTGGCTCCCGGCGGGCTCCCCGGCCAGGACCTCCTGGCCACCCCCGCGGAGGGCCAGGCCTACGCCGAGTTCGGCGACATGCTGGCGCTCCGCTCCGGCGACCACCTGCTCACCTTCCGCTGCTACGTGCACAACGGCACCAGCCTGGATCCGGGCATCGATGCCCGCCTCCGCGACCTGCGCCTTCCCCATGAGTTCGCCACGCTCCACCAGGTGATCGACGACCCGCTGCAACAGCACGACCTGCTCGCCGCTCCCGTCGACAGCCAGGACCTGGCCCTCGGACGCGCGCTCGTTCGCGACCTGCGGACCGTGCGCGCGGGGCCGGGCGCCGTGCCGCCGGGGGCGATGACGCCCGAGCGACTCGAAGCGGTCCGTCGGGCAGGCGCCCTGGGCTACTGGTAGCGCCAGCCCTCGAGCGCGTCCGACGCGCCGGAGCCACCGTGCACACAGGGCATGTCGCCCCCGCTGCCCGAACCCGTCCACACGAACCAGGCACCGCTCTGGCGGAAGGGGCCGAGCTCGGTCGCCGCGTTGTAGAGCGACGAGCTCCACGCGGCCACGCCCGAGGCGCAGCGAGCGGCCGGGTCGGCCGGCACGATGATCATGGCGCCCGCAGCGTCGAGCGCTGCCACCACCCGCTGCGCACAGGCCTCTCGGGCCTCGCCGCCCTCGCAGCAGAGCTCGGGGCTGCTGGCCACGGCCGGCCACACCCCGGCGACCGCCGCGCCGAGCAGCGCGTGGCTCTCCCGCCCGTCCTGCAACATCGGCAGCATCAGCCCACCTGAGGGCGCGGTCCCGGCCAGCGTGTAGAGCCCGATGCCGTCCTCGGTCGAGGTGCTCCACCATCCGAGCTCCGCCTGATCTGCGTAGCGATCCGTGAACCGCTCGGGAGGGATCCACGCGGTGAGTGGCGCAGCCTCCTCGTGCGCCACCCGATGCTCCGACCAGGCGTGGAGGAAGGCCAGCCCGTCGCACGCCGCGTAGGCCGCGAGCCCGACGCCGGGCAGGTGACGCAGCCCGCCGAGGAGCCGAAGCCTTCGGAGCGGGAGGGCCACCGCGGCCGCGGCCAGCACGACGAAGCCCAAGCCGGAGGGCAGCGCCCAGCGCGGTCGGTAGCCGACGTCGTAGCCCACGTTCCACGAGCTCGCGGGGAGGGCGACCAGGGCCGCCCCACCCACCAGGAGCGCCACGCGGGGCAGCCACGCCCGACCGGGCAACGCCGCCCCCACCAACGCCAGCACCCAGAGCTCGTCGAAGAGGCCTTCGGCCATGCGCTCGGTGGCGTCGAGGGTGTCGAGGCGCCTCAACCCCTCGACCACGTGCTCCCACTGGAGATCCGCGAGGCGCGCGTCGGGCCCGCCCGGCGGCGGCGACAACCACGGGGTCAGCAGCCACACGCCGAGTCCGATCGCGATCGTGACGCCGATCCCCTGCCCCACCCCTCTGCGCACGGCCAGGAGCGGCGCGATGGCCAGGTACGCGAGCGCCGGCGCCGCAGCGAACTTCACGGCGACACCGAGCGCGGCAAGCCCTCCACCAAGTGCGACGAGCGGCAGCGCACGCGGTCCCATCCGAGCGCCCCACCAGGCCAGGCCCACGCCGAACCACAGGAGCCCCCACGAGGGTGCGTCGGCGCCACCGAGCACGCTCACGTACAGCGCCAGACCCCAGGACCCACCCAGCAGCCCCGCCGCGAGCGCCACGACCCGCCCGCCGATGGCATGACCCGCGAGCGCAGCGCCCGCGCAGCCCAGCGCCGTGGCGACCAGCTTCAACAGGGTGCCCGCTGCCAGGACGTCGCCGTCCACCAGCGGAAGCGCGCCGGTCACCAGCCAGCCCGCCCACTGCCGGCTGCCGTCGGCGAGCAGGCCCGCCACCAGCATGTCGGGAGCCGCGGGACCGGGCCAGCCCCGGAGGTCGAGGTGCCCGAGGAGGTACACACGCAGCGCCAGGCCCACCGTCACCGCGGCGACCACGATGGCGACGCTGCGCCGCATCCCCTTCAGCTTCCGTCGACGATCGCGTTGAACGTGGGGCTCGGACGCATCGCGGCCGCGACCCGTGCGGAGTCGGGGCGGTAGTAGCCACCGAGATCCTGCGCCGGACCCTGCGCGCCGTTCAGCTCCGACACGATGGTGGCCTCGGCGCCTCCGAGCGCTTCCGCGATGGGCGCGAAGCGCGCCGCGAGCGACGGATCGTCGGTCTGCGTGGCGAGGGCCCGGGCCCAGTAGAGCGCGACGTAGAAGTGGCTTCCCCGGTTGTCGAGCTCGTGCACCTTGCGGCTCGGGCTCTTGTTCTCGAGCAGGTACTCGGTGGTGGCGTGGTCGAGCGTGCGCCCGAGCACACCGGCCGTGGCGTTGCCGCGCTCAGCGATGTGGTCGAGGCTGACCGCCAGAGCGAGGAACTCCCCGAGGCTGTCCCAGCGCAGGTGCCCCTCCTTCTCGAACTGCTGCACGTGCTTCGGTGCCGAGCCGCCAGCTCCGGTCTCGAAGAGCCCGCCGCCGTTCATCAGGGGCACGATGCTCAGCATCTTGGCGCTGGTGCCCAGCTCGAGGATCGGAAACAGGTCGGTGTTGTAGTCGCGCAGCACGTTGCCGGTGACCGAGATCGAGTCCAGGCCGCGCCGGATGCGCTCCAGCGAGAACACGGTGGCTTCGGCCGGCGCGAGCACGTGGATCTCGAGCCCCGTCGTGTCGTGGTGTGGCAGGTACGCGTCGAGCTTCTGGATGAGCTGGGCGTCGTGCGCTCGGTCCGCGTCGAGCCAGAAGACCGCGGGGGCCCCCGTGGCTCGGGCCCGGGCGACGGCGAGCTTCACCCAGTCGCGCACGGGAGCATCCTTGACCTGGCAGGCACGCCAGATGTCGCCGGCTTCCACCTCGTGGCTCATCAGCACCTTGCCCGCGGCGTCGACCACCCGCACGGTGCCCGCGGCCTCGATCTCGAAGGTCTTGTCGTGGCTGCCGTACTCCTCCGCCTTCTGTGCCATCAGGCCGACGTTCGACACGCTGCCCATGGTGGTCGGGTCGTAGGCGCCGTGCGCCTTGCAGTCCGCGATGACCGCCGCGTAGATGCCCGCGTAGCTGGAGTCCGGGATCACGGCCTTGCAGTCCTGCGTGCCACCGTCGGCGTCCCACATCTGCCCGCCGATGCGGATCATGGCGGGCATCGAGGCGTCGACGATGACGTCGCTGGGCACGTGCAGGTTCGTGATGCCCTTGTCGCTGTTGACCATGGCGAGTGCGGGGCCGGCCGCGTAGGCGGCTGCGAGATCGCGCTCGAAGGCGGCGCGGGTGTCGGCGTCGGCGGCCTGCATCTTGCTCACCGCGTCGCCGAAGCCGTTCTTGACATCCACGCCGAGCTCGTCGAAGAGCTCCCCGTAGATCTCGAAGAGTCCGGCGAAGTACACGCGCACCGCGTGACCGAAGATGATGGGGTCGCTCACCTTCATCATCGTGGCCTTCATGTGCAGCGAGAAGAGCACGCCCTGCTCGCGCGCCTCGGCCACTTGCGTCGAGAGGAAGTCGATCAACGCCGACCGCGACATCATGGTGCTGTCGATGATCTCGCCCGCCTGCAGGGGCAGTTCCTTGAGCACCGTGACCGTGCCATCCACCACGTGCTCGATGCGCGCCAGGGTCGCTTCGGCCACCGTGACCGACTGCTCGTTGTGGAAGAAGTCGCCGGCGCTCATCGTCGCCACGTGGGTCTTCGACTCCGACGACCAGGCGCCCATGCTGTGCGGGTTCTTGCGGGCGTACTCCTTGACCGCCTTGGGGGCACGGCGGTCCGAGTTCCCTTCCCGGAGCACGGGGTTCACCGCGGAGCCCTTCACCTTGTCGTAGCTGGCCTTGGCGGCACGCTCGGCGTCGGTCTGCGGGTCCTCGGGGTAGTCAGGCAGCGCGAAGCCGGCGGCCTGCAGCTCCGCGATGGCCGCCTTGAGCTGAGGCACCGACGCCGAGATGTTGGGCAGCTTGATGATGTTCGCTTCCGGGGTCTTCGCGAGCGCACCCAGCTCCACGAGCGCATCGTGCTCGAGGCCGAAAGCGGCCAGCACGCGGCTCGACAGGGAGATGTCGCGGGTCTCGATCGACACACCCGTGCCCTTGGTGAAGGCCTCGATCACGGGCAGGAAGCTGTAGGTGGCCAACCTGGGGGCTTCGTCGGTCAGCGTGTAGACGATGGTGGACACGGCGGTCTCGCGTAGGACGGGGATGCAACCCGCTCCTAACCCACCCGGGTGCCCGCCGTCCTATACATAATGTTTACACCACGTTATCGTCGTGTTCATGGACCCCCTGGCCGCCATCGAGGCCCTCGACGCGCAGCTGACCGGCTGGATGTGGGCCTTCGGCCTCACGGCCATCGTGCTCGAGACGGTGGTGATGCAGGCCCGCAAGATGCCGCGGGACAAGCAGAGCCGTTGGCTGTCGGTCCGCTGCGGCGTGCTCGGCTTCGGCGCCGACGCCATCGTGCACCCGACCTTGCTCTACGGCGCCCAGCTCTGGTTCTACGAGCACCGGATCTTCGAACTCGGCTTCGGTCCGTGGGTGTTCGTGCTGTCGCTCTTGGTGAGCGACGTGATGTTCTACGTCTCGCACCGGGTGATGCACCGCTGCCGCCTGGGCTGGGCCGTGCACGTGGTCCACCACAGCGCCCGCAACTACGACCTCACCACCGGCATTCGCGGCTCGGCGCTCGGCTGGGCGGCCAACTTCCCCTTCCTGGTCTGGATTCCGCTGCTGGGCATCCACCCGCTGATCTTCCTGATCGTGGATCGCGCCTTCAAGTTCTATGGGCTGAGCTACCACACCGAAGCGGTGCAGAAGCTGGGTTGGCTCGACCGATGGCTCATCACCCCCTCGGTGCATCGGGTTCACCACGCCACGAACCCGCACTACCTCGACCGGAACTACGGCGGGCTGCTCCTGGTGTTCGACCGGCTCTTCGGCACCTGGGAACCCGAGGTGGAGGCCCCACGCTACGGGCTCGTGAAGGACTGGCACAGCTACGACACCTGGGACTGCCAGCTGCACGAGCTGCGCGACCTCTGGCGAGACGTGCAGCAGGCGCGCAGCGTGCGCGAGGCACTCTCCTACGCCTTCCGACCGCCCGGGTGGACCCCCGAGGTGGCGGCGGAGCGGGCCACCGCGCTCACGTCCTGAGCGTCCCCGCAACGCTGGCCGCGCGTCGACGCTGGAGCCCATCGTTGCCCAGCCGCCGCAGAACGTGTCGGCTCCCCACGTTACCCCTCGCCGCCAGCCTGGAGCTCGCCCATGCTCGTCCTCTTCGGTGGTCCCGCAGTCTCCGCCTTCCGCCTGGCACGGGTGCACGGCGCCCAGGCCGGGCACTTCGTCCACCTGGTGGACCTGCACCGGGATCTCGACGCGAAGGAGCGGGAGGTCCTGGCCGCGCTGCTCACCTACGGCGCCGAACCGGCCCCCACCGTCGCGCCACGGGTCGACCTGCTCGTCACGCCTCGCCCCGGCACCACCTCGCCGTGGAGCTCGAAGGCCACCGACATCGTGCACCGCTGCGGCCTGGCAGCGGTGAAGCGTGTGGAGCGGGCCGTGGCGTGGACGCTGGAGGGTGACGTCGATCAGGGCCAGCTGCACGACCGCATGGTCGAAGCGGTCCTGCCCGACCTGGAGGCGGCGCGTGCGCTGTTCACCACGGAGTCCCCTCGCCTGCTGCGCCGGGTCCCGGTGACCTCGGAAGGCCGGGAAGCGCTGGTGCACGCCAACCGTGCGTGGGGCCTGGCGCTGGCCGACGACGAGATCGACTACGTGATCGACGCCTTCGCGCGGCTCGGACGCGACCCGACCGACGCCGAGCTGATGATGTTCGCGCAGGCGAACTCCGAGCACTGCCGCCACAAGATCTTCAACGCCAGCTGGACCGTGGACGGCGACGATCAGGACGACAGCCTGTTCGGCATGATCCGACACACCCACCGGGTGGCTCCCGGCCACGTGCTCAGCGCCTACAAGGACAACGCCGCGGTGGTGGCCGGCTACGAGGTCGACCGCTTCTTCGCCGACGGCGACCGACGCTACCGGAAGCACACCGAGCCTGCCCACGTGCTGATGAAGGTCGAGACCCACAACCACCCCACCGGCATCTCGCCCCACCCCGGCGCGGCCACCGGCAACGGCGGCGAGATCCGCGACGAAGGCGCCACCGGCATCGGCGGCAAGCCCAAGGCCGGCCTGTCCGGCTTCTCGGTGTCCGACCTCAAGATTCCCGGCCTTCCGCGGCCCTGGGAGCACGCCGTCGGCACGTCCCCGCGCATGGCGTCCGCGCTGGAGATCATGCTGGAGGGACCCATCGGCGGTGCCGCCTACAACAACGAGTTCGGGCGTCCCAACCTCGCGGGGTACTTCCGCAGCTTCACGCTCGAGGTGGCGGGCCGAGACGGTCCCGAGCTGCGCGGCTACCACAAGCCGATCATGATCGCGGGCGGCTACGGGAACGTGCGCGACGGTCACGTGCACAAGCGTCTGGTCCCCGACGGCGCTGCGCTCATCGTGCTCGGGGGCCCGGCCCTGTTGATCGGGCTCGGTGGCGGGGCCGCCAGCAGCATGGCCACCGGCGAGAGCGCCGAAGACCTGGACTTCGCCAGCGTGCAGAGGGCCAACCCCGAGATCGAGCGCCGCTGCCAGGAGGTGCTGGACCGGTGCATCGCCCTGGGGTCGCAGAACCCCATCGCCTCGCTGCACGATGTCGGCGCCGGGGGCCTCTCCAACGCCTTCCCCGAGCTGGTGGACGATGCCGGACGGGGCGCACGCTTCGACCTGCGGGACATCCCGTGTGGCGAGCCGGGGCTCGCGCCGATGGAGATCTGGTGCAACGAAGCGCAGGAGCGCTACGTGCTGGCCGTGCCGCAAGAGCGCGTGCAGGACTTCGCCGCGATCTGCAGCCGCGAGCGCGCGCCCTGGGCCATCGTCGGTCACGCCACCGCGGCCCGGCAGCTCGTGCTGGGCGACACCTTGCTCGACGAGACGCCCATCGACATGCCGCTGGACGTCTTGCTCGGCAAGGCGCCCAAGATGCACCGGGTGGCCGAGACGGTGACGCCGAGCCGCACCCCGTTCGACCCCGGCGCGGTCGACCTGAAGGACGCCGTGTACCGGGTGCTCAGGCTCCCGACGGTTGCCAGCAAGGAGTTCCTGATCACCATCGGCGACCGCTCCATCACCGGCACCGTCGTGCGCGACCAGATGGTCGGTCCGTGGCAGGTCCCGGTGGCCGACTGCGCGATGACCACCACCGACTACGTAGGCGTGACGGGCGAGGCCATGGCCATGGGCGAGCGGCCGCCGGTCGCTCTGCTCAGTGGTCCCGCGTCGGCGCGGCTGGCTGTGGCCGAAGCCCTCACCAACCTCATGGGCGTGGACATCGAGGGGCTCGACCGCATCGTGCTCTCCGCGAACTGGATGGCGCCGGGCGGTCACCCGGGGGAAGACGGGAACCTCTACGCCACCGTGAAGGCCCTGGGCATGGAGCTGTGTCCAGCGCTGGGCGTCTGCATCCCAGTGGGCAAGGACTCGATGTCGATGAGGGCGCGCTGGGGCGCAGGCGAGCACGCCAGGCAGGTCACCGCCCCGCTGTCCTTGGTGATCTCGGCGTTCGCCCCGGTCCGGGATGTGCGACACGGGCTCACACCCTTGCTGCGCAGCGACGTCGGTCCCACGGTGCTCCTGCACCTGGACCTGAGCGCGGGTGCGGGACGACTCGGCGGATCCGCCCTGGCCCAGGTCCACGCTCAGCTCGGCGCCACCCCGCCCGACCTCGACGAGCCCGCTCGGCTCGTGGCCCTGTTCGAGCTCATGCAGACCCTGCGGAGCGACGGCGTGGCGCTCGCGTGGCACGACATCTCCGACGGCGGCCTGCTGGTCGCCCTGGCCGAGATGGCCTTCGCCAGCCGAACGGGCATCCACGCGATGGTCGACGACGACCCCGTGCGGCGGCTCTTCGCCGAGGAACCCGGGGGCGTGCTGCAGGTCCGCATGGACGACATCGGCAAGGTCGCCTCTCTGGCCACGGCGCTGGGTCTCGCCGGCTGCGTGCGCGTGGTCGCCACGCCCACGGCCACCGACCGCCTCTCGATCGCGGTGGCCGGGCGGGAGGTGTTCTCGGAGGCGCTCGGCGACCTCCACCGCGCGTGGGCGGAGACCAGCTTCCACCTCCAGGCGTTGCGCGACGATCCCGCGTGTGCCCAGGAGGCCTACGACGCCGTGCTCGACCGCGACGACCCGGGCCTCACCCCGCTCGTGAGCTTCGACGCGTCCGAGGACGTGGCCGCGCCCTACATCGGCCA
>Ga0114932_10003463_pt1 | contig 15453 bp, 10 predicted proteins | sample 2SBtaG_2_FD_87286 | JGI IMG/M metagenome (GOLD analysis project Ga0114932, IMG submission 87286) | Deep subsurface microbial communities from Kolumbo volcano to uncover new lineages of life (NeLLi) - 2SBTROV12_ACTIVE470 metaG | ecosystem: Environmental > Aquatic > Marine > Volcanic ...
CTATGATCACGAGCGAAATAACGCTGCTCAATTAAGTCCATTTCCTTGAGAATGCCAAGTGTTCTATATACAGTCGCAATATTCAATTTGGAGTTTAGCTTCTTGGCTCTTCTATATACCTCTTCCGCATCAAGATGGTCGCCAGTTTCATCTAGTATAGATAGAATAAGTCTACGCTGAGGAGTCATCCTGCGACCAGCAGCCTTTAGTTGAGATTCAAGCGAATTTTTTGCTTCCATTTTTTACCACCTATTTTGCAATACAAATAATATCTGATTTCTACGTCGACCTTAATATATTAGGCCCGAATACATGTTATTGCAAATGATTCGCAATTGCAATAAACCGCAATAATATCATATGTTGATGATCAATGTCAACAGTAGTGGTGTAAAAATTTGGTTATTGCTATTGAGAATTGTTAGCAACACTATTATATAATCGGTGGTGAAAGATGATAAATATAAAGCAATTTGAAACTAACGCACAACAAAAACGGGTACATCTTCACTACGAGTAACATTTCCAGCTGCGTCACTCGCACGAACATGGATACTATGCGAACCCACTACATCTATTTTCCAACGTGTAGCAAAAGGAGCAATCGTTCTAGTTTCAACCTTCTTGTCATCAACCCATATTTCCACGAAAGCTACTGAAAAATCATCGCCAACATCTGGTTGAATTACAATCGACTCTTCATCAATACCAATAATTTTCCCAGTCCACGGAGCAGTAATACTTACAACGGGGGGCTGATTATCTACAGTTACCTGTACTGTAGCCAAATCAAATTGTTGATCATTCCGTACTACTAGCAACTGTATAGTATATAGTCCGGACAAACCAGTAGTATCCCACTGTTGTAAAAGACCATCATTCACTCTTCCATAATTGTCTTCTCCAAGCTGTGACCACTTGTCTGGATTTAAACCTTGTCCATATTGTAATCTATAGTATTGGAAATCATTGCCTGTTGCAGAACCTTCTATCAACACATTTCCTTTAACATAATCAAATGGTAGAGGCAAAATAATTTCCGCTGATTCCACATTTTCCATTTGCTCATTTCCTTGAACGGTATCATATTCATATGGGGGTTGTGGAATTCCCTCATTTGCTATCCAATCAGTAGCGCCTGAAGGAAGTATCTGAAAAATTCTATCTTCAATTAACTCTGGTGGTGTATAAACAGTCGCTAATTTGCCGGTATCTCTATTGATCTTAAACGATTGCCATATATCATCTAAGGAGACTGGCTCAGTTCCCATGACAAATACCTCACGAACAATCTCCTGACAATCATCAGTTGGTAACAAGCCGGACGGATAACACACTTTAGTCTCCTTGATACCTACAGGACGATCCCATCCAATAGGCGCAAGACTCATAGAACGCACGCCATAAGTCATGACGGCATGCCAAATAGGAGCAGCTCCATTAGAACCAGTTACCTCTAACATTCCTGTGGAGTCATTATTTCCTACCCAAACTCCAGCAACTAAATGAGGTGTGTAACCTACAGTCCAACTATCAACATAATTGTTTGTTGTGCCAGTCTTAGCCGCAGCCGGTCTTCCAAGCTCCAAAGCATTAGGATGACCGAAAGCGGGAATACGAGATCGTTCATCCGAAAGCACATGATTCATCAAGTAAGCTAGTTCAGGACTAAGTACGGGTCGGGTATCAGGACCTATGAACTCACAGGGAGATTCACCGTCATTTCCGCAATATGTCAATACACCACCATCCCTGTCCTTAATGTTTAGAATAACAACCGGATCCAAAGATCGAAAACCAGTCCGAATATGTGATTCATGCGCAGTTTTACCTGCCATAATTCCATTGTTAGCAAACACACTATAAGCATAAGTTAGATCCATCAAGCTGACTTCACCTCCACCTAGAGTTAAAGCCGGACCATAATTGTCAGTATCACCATCTAATGAATTAATTCCTAATTTGTGCGCCGTGCGGAGCACATTCTCTACACCCACCATGGTCATAACTTTTACTGCAGGCACATTAAGTGATTGGGATAGTGCTGTACGAAAGCTCACTGGACCACGAAAAGAACGGTCATAATTTTCGGGCACATATGAAACACCACTATCTAATGGGAATGCTGTCCTTACGTCAAGTACCATGCTAGCAGGAGTATATCCTTGTGAAAATGCAGTTAGATAAGTGAAAGGCTTTATTGTAGATCCAGGTTGACGCAATCCAGATGTAGCAACGTTATAACTACCGTCTATGTCACGATTCCAGTAATCATATGAGCCAAGCATAGATAGTATTTCACCAGTTCCAGGGTTTTGTAGAACAACCGCCACATTACCTGCTTGCCGATCAACACCTACATATTTGCTAGCTACTGGCGGCAAATATGCGGCCGCCTTACAATCAGTACTATCAGATGTTAATACAACTGTAGTTGGATCTAACCCCCTTAGACGGTCGATGTGTGTACGTGCAACACATTCCACTTGTTTCTGTAAATCAACATCTAATGTGGTAGTGATACGCAAGCCCCCACGCTGTACTAGATCCTCTCCTAATAACGATTCAGCCTCTTTCAATGCATGAAAAACAAAGTGCGGAGCATCAATGTTAAATCGACTATTTGCAGTCTGCAACCTAGCAAAAACATCATCAGCGAGCGCTGCGCTTGCATCTTCATCAGAAATATAACCTTGATCTACCATCGACTTTAAAACTAGAGCCTGTCTCGTCCTGGCGGACTCAGGTGCATCAATTGGATTTAAAGCTGGAGACTGCGGAATAGAGGCTAATAATGCACTTTCAGACAAACTCAATTGTACTGCAGGTTTTCCAAAATACACTCTTGATGCTGCATCTATTCCATACGCAAGATTACCATAGAAATTAGTGTTTAAATACCACTCAAGTATTTGTGATTTGTTGTACCTTGTTGTAGCTTCACGTGCAATTAGAACTTCACGTAACTTACGTGAATAACTAGTATCTGCATACATACCAGGAGCAATAATCACATTTTTGACTAACTGTTGAGTAATAGTGCTCCCACCTTGGATAAGTCCGGGACAATCCTCAGGACGCAATACACAAATTGGTCTACTTAGGTTGGCACTAAAAGCCCGCAGCATACCAAACAGGTCGTAGCCTGCATTTTGATAAAAAGTTTTGTCTTCTATGGATATGGTAGCCGTCTGGAAACGCACTGGTATCTGCTCAAGATCCAACCACTGTCGGTCTCCAGCACGAGGATCAATCACTTCATACAAAACATACTGACCAGTACGATCATAAATCTTTGTGGTCTGAAAAAACTGATTGCTGGAAGTCTGGAATGCTAGTTCTAGAGACTTGGCGCTGGGCAAATCAACAACAATCTCGGAATATACTCCCAGCACTATTACTGCTCCAGCCGTAATAGTTGCAAATATAATCATTACAACCATTAGCAACAATCCAACAAACCACGGCCGCATACTACGTAAACCACTTTTGGCACGACGACGACGTGCGCGCCTGTCACGAACAATATGTATTGCGTTAGGCATTCTATGATTATAGTACTAGTAGATTAGAACCATCCCTAATATTTAGTCGCCTAATTCTGGCAAATTCCTTTCTATCACAATCATATGCGATAAACCTAACCATCTTAAAGAAGTTCCCTCAAGGACCTGCAATCCATATCTAATCATCCTACCAAACGCACCCCATTTAGACACAAGGTTGTCATATCCCCCAAAAATTACAGTGTGTGAAACTATTTTTGCCTGAAGTCCACTAAATAGACTTCTAATTTCGGAAGGTAAGTAGGTGCGTACATGTGGTGCCAAAATATCGCGCAAAAAATCAGGTAGATAATTAATAAAAGGCACATTCCCAAAATGGTATTTGTCGCGCCAATAAATTCCGTGTGTTTCCACAGGATACCACCGGTTCGGAACAAAAATTATAGCTCTTCCACCGTCAATACCGTTTTCTTTGTCCGGCATCCGTAACACACGCAGAATTTCATTGACTGCCATATTGTCATCTTTAACATGTTCTAGAACTTCATGAGAAATAACATAATCGAAGCATCCGTCCGCATACGGCAAATATTCGCACTGGCCAGCTACCAAAAGGTTTGAATCAACAACAGAAGATGCTAAACGTGATATTTCAATATCAACTCCATGTACACTTTCATAATATTTACTTAACTCACGCACATATATACCCAATCCGCAGCCATCTACTAAGACACGACTACCAGATTGTACAGGTAATGCAGATAACATCATTTGCAAACGTCGCTGCTGACCTTGCCTCCATATATAGGAAGGCTCTCCTCTTGAAGCAGCTTCGGAAGAGTACTGGCTCATTTCGTGCCCCAATGAAACACTACCGACCCCAACATTACCTTACTAAAACCTACATTTCTGAAGCCTATACTAGACATCAGTTCTGCCAAATCCTCTGCTGACAAGAACTCAGCCGTTGATTCAGAAAAATATTTGTAGGCCGCACCATGTCCAGAGATTAATTGCCCCAACAATGGAATTACACCAAAAAAATATGGCTTCAGCATCAATCTAAGCCATGTTTGTCTAAATGGGCTCGTATCCAAACACAACAAGGTGCCCCCTTTAATCAATACGCGATATTGTTCCTTTAGTGCCGATTTTACATGGGTCACATTACGCAATAGAAATGCCGACATCACCACATCAAAACTATTTTTTTGGAAGGATAAATTAAGCGAATCAGCGCCCAACCAACAAACACTATCCGCATTCCTGCGAGCACGAGCTACATTCAACATATTCTCGGAAAAATCTGCGCCCACACACATTATGTCAGTCTGACTAGATACAATTTCTAATGAAAGATCTCCTGTACCTGTACCGATATCCAACACACGTCCATTGTTCGGCAATCTAGTCTGATTTAGCAAAGTACGACGCCAATATTTATCATATCCGAATGTAATTAGACTATTCATAAGATTATAACGATGAGCAATAAGGTTAAACATAAACCTTATGTCATCAGGTTGTTTGCTAATATATTTACGCATTATATTTATCAGGGAGATAAGATTACTGCATTTATACTGTCAGAATAGTATAAAGCTTCTATCCATTTGTCATCCTTCACAAGCCATCCATCATACTCTCTTCGCGCTGATACAACTTTCCAACCATCGAGATTAAATGGTACTTCCGGATCATCTGCTGCAATCCATACCCCATTATATTTCCTTGCAAAGTGCAAGTGTGTGGCACTAGAATAACCTCCCTCACATGATGGGTGACCAATTAAGTCGCCAGTTTTCAAAGTCTTCCCGACTGGCACTCTGTCAGCATAATAGATGTGCATATACAATAAGTTCCAGCCGGTTTGCTCATACCCATCACCATCAAAATCCTGAACCACTGCACCCTCGGATGATCGTACTATTTGCCCATCAGCAGAAGCACGTATCCACGCTTGAGAAACTTGACATCCACTTGCACCGTCAGGTGGACCAAAATCGATCCCCGCCCAAGCACTACCAGAATCCCAACCCCCATGAGGTCCTCCTGTAAAATACCATACCTCATTTCTATCCCAAGGCCATTCAAAGTCCGGCTGCTCCAAATATGAAGGTAATAACGGTTCATAGGCATATCCAAACGCACTACCGAACATTTCGGTATAAAGTCTATCAAAGCCACTCACACCAACAATATCAGGCCAAACATCAGAAGAGTACATCTTACTAAAATAAAATTGTACGGCTACTGTACCAGCATTGAGACCGGGCGCAATTGCTAACTGCGATCCATCTATCAAATCTAGCACTTGCAAAGTATCCTCTCTCCATCCGTAAAAACCATAATTTAGAGTGTCAGCCGCCCACGACAATTGTCTTAAGAGTCCTTTGTATCCTGATCGAACATATCCAAAAGGATATGTTAGCGAAACATCACCTGCATTGGATCCCATCACCCAACCAGTCTGTTGCTCTAAAATAGCAATCAATAAGCGGGGGTTAACTGAGTAATTCTCAGCTACGTATTTAACAATTTCAGGTCCATTCCGAGTGATGCCACGATGATCTGTTTCACTAACTTTGTTTAAATAACTGTCCCATTTGCTCAAGTACTCTGTAATATCAAATCCTATTTGGCCTGGTCCATAGACCAGTTCAGAGTCAGGAATAAGCTTATGATTAGACCCTAATGGGAGATAATTATCTGGTATTTCCAAGGATTGTCCTAACACCAACATGTCGTTTGCCGGCAAATCGTTTGCTTCTCGTAGGGCTCCAACAGACACCTTGTACATACGTGCTATTGCACTCAAAGTGTCACCAGATTTCACCACATAATTCTTGGCTGCCGGCACTACTTGAGCAGCACGCGTTACATCGGGAGTAGGTGTGCCACTGACAACCACAGTAGAATACACCATCTCACGTACCGTACCTGGCATATAAGTCCCAGGCAGCGTCCGAGAACTATCAACATTGTTTCCCACTGGGGTAACCCGACCATCTGTATCTCCCATATTATTAACTTCCTGTCGCACACAAGCAATGCTTGCTGCCACCATTAAGACCAACACCATTACAGGTATATAACCTTCGTAAAGTGCGGAAGATTTCTCATGAAGCCGCTTAAACACTATAAAGAACCTCTTGTAATTCGTCACTTAATATTCTACCGCAGCACTAAGTGTATAATTATACAAATATCACTTGTATTACTTGAAAGATTTTGATAGAACTTCATTATTGCTCACGTGCATAATCCAAAGTCTTATACAAACAAAGTTCAACTACCATCAATGGGGTCAAACTGGTTTAAGGTATCTATTACACTATTGGTCTTGAGTTGCACATCTTGCAGCCAACCCTTAGTGCAACCAAATGCAACACTCCGTCCTCCAGAAGTAAACTATGCTAGTGCCACACTTACAAACACAGCCACTATTACAACCATCAGTGCCACAAGCACTATTACTATTACGCCAACTTCAACTCATACGAATACGTCAACATTCACACCAACTAATACTCCCACACCTACGATGTTTCCAACTCGAGATCCTAGCGCCACAAGCACTATCGTGCCAACCTACTTGCCGATTTCTGACCTGCCAGAGCCTCATTTCTGGCTGGATCGTCCAATCTCAGATGAATACAATGACTACGTCATACCAACATATAGATATGGGTCTACACAAGGAGGCACATTAAGAGTGCATCATGGTGTCGATTTCGTCAATTCATTAGGCACACCAATCAAGTCCACAATATCTGGAAAGGTTGTTTTTGCAGGCAGTGATTATTATGCTAAATTAGGCCCAACAAAAGATTTTTACGGCCGAGCCATTATTGTCCATACATTCAATCATTTTCTACATCAGCCTGTTTTTGTCCTCTACGGTCATCTTGATACTATTCTAGTTTCGAAGGGACAAACCGTAGAAACGGGAACAATACTAGGAACTGTAGGTGGAGCAGGAGTAGCTAAAGGTGGTAGCCATTTGCACATGGAAATACGCGTTGGACACAATGATTATCTTTCAACAAGAAATCCAGAATTGTGGATACGCCCATACCCCGACTGGGGTACACTAGCTGGTAGAATAACAGACAACAATGGCAAACTTATTCCACTAGTGAATATCACAGTGATTTCCAAGCAATTAGATGAGACAGATATTAGTCCTGTGCGTCGCTACTTAACCACATACGCTGAAGGTCCGGTAAACCCAGATGAAATTCTGGGCGAAAATTTTGCATTGGCTGATTTGCCTCCAGGCATATATACTGTTGGGGTAAACACAGGAGGAACTATCCAGAGACAGGACGTCACTATATTGCCAGACATACTAAATTGGATAGAATTTGTAAATGTTAATCCGCCCTTAACATGGACTCCTACACCAATTACAACTCCTACACCAAAACAATAAAACGTTTTACACAAAGGTGGAATAACACAGCATTATTTTGTTTAGTGATTCTAAATCTCTTGTATGCGTGCAGTTACCAAGAGCAGGATAAAAACACTGCAAACCACAATGAAACAGCGACAACTGCTACCTTTGTTGCCTATCAAAAAACTCTGCCGCCGCCATTACCGCCGCAACGTACTAGTCCTACTATTACTCCAATGCCTACGGAGACCAAAGAACCAACGTTAACTCCCACCCATACCACTACGTATACACCTACAGTTACACCCACTCGCACTCCTATAGTACCTAAAGCACATCCAGAGCAATTACCATTGCCGAGACAGGATTTTGCAAATGAAACACACTTGTTCTATGGACGTCCAATGTTGGAAGGCAACAATTATCCGGTTTCACACTACCGTTATGGTATGACCTGGGATGGGCTCTTAGCACCCCACTTTGGTGTAGATTTAGCCAATGATAAAGGCTCTATGGTAGTAGCTATTGGTAATGGTACAGTAATGTATTCAGGAAATGATGATACTGAACTCTTTGGTTTCAGAAACGAATTCTATGGCAACCTCATAGTGTTGAGTTTGGATCAAAAATGGAATGACAGGCAGATTTATGCACTATATGCTCACTTAAGCGAAACTGATGTGGAAATTGGACAAAAAGTAACACAAGGAGACATTGTTGGGAAAGTAGGCGAATCAGGCGCAGCATTAGCACCACATCTCCACCTCGAAATAAGAATTGACGACGCCAGAAATTACATGTCAACTCGTAATCCAGAATTGTGGTACTCACCACTACCAGGCACTGGTGTTGTTGCTGGACGCATACTCGACAAAAATGGACTCTTTATACCTGGACAGATGGTAAAAATCACCTGTACTGACCAAGGTGTCCGATGGGTGCAAACCTATTGGAATCAGTGGACTCCACCAGATGATAATTTTAGTGAAAATTTCGTTTTCAGTGACATTCCCGAAATGCAATGTGTAGTGGAATCTGAATATGCTGGCGATACAATTAGCCAATCCATTTACATAAAGCCACAGGACATAGTGTTTGTTGTATTACAACATTCATCTTAGCAAATTAGACAATGCACATCAGACCATTGCTTGTAAAATATATAGAAGATCATGACCCGTATATGTAAAATAGCAAGCAGATTTGTTCTTGGACTTTTTGGAGCTCTAAGCATTATCAGCTGCCAAGTAAATCCAGAAAACCGATCTAATGAAGACTCTGTAAGAGGACCAACCCCCACACTTTTCGGAACAGCTATCACAACATCTGTCCCTTCAGATGCAACATCAACGCCGCTACCAAAAAAAATTCCAGATGTATGTGTGTTTCCAGTATTCAATGAAGAAATTGGGCAAAATGACGAGGCTGCCGTCTATCGATTCAATTGGGTGTCAGGAGAAAAAAACCTAGAAATTGAAACGCGAGGTGGCCCAATTACAATCCAAGGCCCTGTTAATCTCACAAGCGGTACACGTCGCTTACTAATTGTCCATAGATATCCCCCACCAGAAATACTTAGTGTATCGTCCAAACTTAAACCAGAGAGTAACCTACTTTATGACACCAATACTGACGCTGCGGAGATTCGCACAAAAGATGGGGATATATTAAGCCAGACCATATACGATGATGCTGGGGACATAGGCAACCTAAAGCCTGCACTCGATATAATATCTGTTGAAAGACAATTTGCAGAAGATGGAGGCTACATAGTTCGGTTGACTACAAATGCTCCTAACGATGGTATATATGAGACATCATTTGAGAACATCGAGCTAAGAATTGGCTCCGAACGATATGCACACCGCATTCTGAACAACGGAAAAATAGTAAATCTGAAGTATGATGCTGAAGGTAACTATAATATGTGGGACGGTACCGTTATATCGCAAGGAAACACTATAACCTGGGTGCTTGATGAGAAATCAGATGTCAATTTCACCGTGCGAACAGCAACTGATATTAGCATAGCTGATAAGACCTCAACGTTTCCAACAGATAAGATGGACACACTCTGGAAAGCATCTCAAAGTGCTTGTAGATAATTCTGCAACCATCAGTCAAAGCAATTTCTGAAAAAAAGTCACATGTAACGTATACTAATAATGTCATGAGCATAATTACTAGTAAAACCCGTAATTTTTTCTATATAGTAGTGCTAATAGCATGCTACCTAACTTACGTTACCATTCGCCCTTACCTTTCCAGCATAGTGCTCGCAGTTTTGACCGCTATTATGTATCGCCCACTATACTTGCGGTTCCTCCGATGGTGTCGTGGATATAAATTTCTATCAATGACGATTACAATGATAGCCCTGTCTATAAGTTTACTTGCACCATTATGGCTAGTAGGCAATATTACAATTAGGCAATCTCTACAATTTACTCAAGACGTTAGCAGACTTGTTACCGGAAATAATCTCACATTGCTTAATGCAATCTCACAAACCAATACACTACTAAGTGCGATACCACTGGTAGATTATCAACTGACTGAGGAAGCGCTAATTACTAGCGTCCAGAAAACAGTAGGTCCTATTAGTACATACATTGCAAATAATGCTCTCAGTATTGGCACCTCATCAATCCAGATAATTACTCAAGCAATAGTTTTTGTCTCTGTTCTGATTACTTTGCTGCCTATCACACCAAAAGCTTTCCAAATAGTGAAGGATCTCAGTCCACTAGACGATCAACTTGATCAAAAATACATTCAACGTATAACATCCATGGCTCGAGCTATGGTACGCGGCGTTTTTGTCATTGCGTTAGCTCAAGGAGCTGCAGCAGGTATTTTTCTTGCGGTCGGAGGCGTACCATATGTGGCGTTTTGGACTTTACTATGTATTGTGTTTGCACTATTACCACTTGGGGTAAATGTAATCACTATCCCTGCTGGTATCACACTAATAGTTTTTGGTAGCATATGGCAAGGACTACTAGTTTTGTTAGGAGGTCTTCTAGTTGTCAGCAACATAGATACATTTCTGCGACCAATGCTTGTACCAAAGGAAGCTAGCCTGAATCCTGCTCTCGTATTAATTGGTGCCCTTGGAGGGCTAAGACTTTTTGGATTCTTAGGGGTAATATATGGTCCAGTGGTTATGATTTTCTTGGTCACTACAATAGAAATATATTTGGAACATTATAGATACGAGAAAACCTCAGTAGATACGCACTAAGTTTAGAATAATGAAAACCACAATATTGAACGTGACAATAGGTATGCGTATATCAGTATTAATACTGATGAGCGCATACCTATTTATAGCGCCAGAACAAATATCTGCTACAGGAGAAGTAGTACACGTAGTGCAACCTGGGGACAATCTATCGACAATAGCAGCACGTTATGGCACCACAGTCACTATATTAACTACGCACAACCAAATCACAGACGCAAACTTTATATGGGTAGGACAATCCATTAATATTCCAGGCAAGAGCACAAATTCTCCAAATGAAATAAGACCTGCATCTTTATCTAATACCGATTTACGCAAATCCGTAAGTGACTTCTTAGACAAGCCTTTTATCCAGAAAAGAATTGGAGGCCGTGTATACTATTCATTCACTCCTGTAGCTGAAGGCCAACCGAGAACATATTGGTTTCAATCCATCCGAAATCATGCGCATGAAAATCTCGCTTCATTAGCATATGCTAGTTTGGGTAAATGCTCCGAAGCACAGGGCATGTTGCGAGCTTTTTATTACGCTCAGAATTCAGATGGTGGGTTTCCATATTTGGTAACCGCAGAAACGGGCCCTGGAGCTATAACAACTACCAACATAACCTTACCAGTACTCGCATGGGAAGCATTACAAATATATAGAAAGTGTGGAGATAAAACATTTTTAAAGGATTCATTCGAGGCTGGCGCTAAAAATGATGACTGGTGGTGGTTGCACTCCAATCGCCGTGACCACGACCGATGCCAGGGCATGTTCTTTTGGAAAAATCATTGGGAATCTGTAAGAGATGACGCTGAATTAATCACCTGGACATCTACAAATGGTGCACAAAACCAGTGTGCGGTGGACTTAAATGCTTACTTGGTAGCTAATGATCGAGCACTCTATCATATGGCAATAGAGCTAGGAGATAACCGCGCGGAGATTTTCAATACTCGTGCATCCCATCTATCAAATCTAATGAATAGTCTTATGTGGAATGAAGAAGATAGCTTCTATTACGGAGTATCTCGACGTGGAGGTCAAGTACGAGTACGCGATATTGGCGGACTCATGCCACTCTATGCGGGAATACCTTCAGCTAACCAGGCACAGAAGCTGGTGAACATACACTTAGGTCCTAATGGAGATTTTCACTCTGGATTTGGGTTGCCTTCACTGGGTAAAAGAGAGAATGGCTATGGAAGCGCACGCCGGTGGCAAGGCGGAATGTGGCCGAGCCTTACTACTCTAGTAGTAAAAGGTCTGGTGGATTATAATTTTATTAATGAAGCACAGCATATAACGCGTCCTCTGGTCAAAAAAATAATTGATGGGGGAACACAAAACTTCTGGGAGTTTTATGATTCGGAGACAGGAGCTCCTAGTCATGCTCAAAATTACATCTGGGGTGCTACAGTCTTGCCTATGGCTGAATTTGCCAGAATTCAAAACTGAAGTTTCTAATTATTGATATATACATCTGCACTCTGGACCCGCCAAATACCAAACAGTATTAATAAACCGCCGATTGACATAGATAATGTAAAAGTCTCGTGAAGCAATAAACTAGCAACAGCTACAGTTATTAAAGGTTCAGGATATTGAAGTGTTGCCACTAGAGTTCCAGATATATGTTTTAAAGAATAATTGTAAAGTATCGAAGCCAGACCAGTACTACCAACCCCCAAAAAAACTACTGAAATCCAGCCTGAAGAACTAATCCCGTGAATATCTTTCCAGCCCTCACTATAAACAAATACCGGAATTAGCATCAACAAACCTAACAATAGCACACTGAGTGTAGTCATTCCTAAATTGCTTTTATACAATAAGCTCTTTAGCATAATGGAATACAATGCCCATACAACCGCACTAGACAGTACTAACACAGTGCCTATTCCTCCAAACTCACCTTGAAGTAAAGCTTGCCAACTACCCGATACTACTAGCACGGCTCCTAGACCTGCTATCAACAGCCAAACTGCTTGAACAGCAACAAATTGCTCACGGAGCCATACCCAACTAATACAAGCAATTAGAATAGGTGCAAGCGCTGACAACCACGAGGTTACTATAGCAGTTGTAGTAAGCATTCCCTGTGCTTGCAACCATTGATGTAGCACTATGCCAACAAAACTCGCAAGAAATATACGAGGAAAATTGCTACTTGAAGGCAGTTGCCATTCACCACGCAATCCGACAATAATAGCAACTGTTAGAGTGCCTAAAAACTGCCTAAAGAAAATCATGGTCTCAAGTGTCATTTGGGGCAATGCGATTTTGATAGCAACAAATGAAACACCCCAGAAAAATACTGCGAGAATACCAGATGCTATCGGCAGCCATGTGATCATAATTGAATTGTTATTACTTAACACTAAATACTTGCATCTGTTCCCAATTCTGCCCCACATTAACATCAACCTTGAGTGGCACAGACAATTTGTAAGCAGATTCCATAACCGGACGAACCATCTGCACTAGCTCTTCCACTTCATCATCAAAACATTCGAAAAGAAGTTCATCATGAACTTGCAACAATAGACACACATTTGGCATATCAACTTTAATAAGTTGGCCAACCTCAATCATAGCCCTCTTAATTATGTCAGCAGCGGTGCCTTGAATTGGAGCATTGACAGCCTCCCTCTCAGCACGAGCACGAGCAGCCTGATCTCCACCACTTTCAGATTTTAGTAATGGAAAATAGCGCTTGCGTCCCTCCAAAGTCTGCACAAAGCCATTCTGTTGTGCGAACTCTCGTATTTCATCCAGATATTTCTTCACACCTGGCAAACGCTGGAAATATGTCTCGATAAACTCTTCCGCCTCACCTAAAGTTATCCCAGTAGATTGCGCCAACCTATATGGTCCCATTCCATAAAGTAAGCCAAAATTCACTGCTTTCGCCTGTCTACGCTGTTCCGAGTTAACGTCATCCAAAGCAACATCAAAAACAGCTGATGCAGTAGACGAATGGATATCAACACCATTTTGAAATGCATTTGTTAGGAACTTATCACCCGAGAGATGGGCTGCAATCCGCAATTCAATCTGCGAATAATCCATTGCAACTAACTTTGATCCACTTGGGGCAATAAAAGCCCTCCGCACTTGCCGGCCTACATCACTGCGAATTGGAATGTTCTGCAAATTCGGACTAGATGAAGCTAATCTACCGGTGACTGTTCCTGTTTGATTGAAAGAGGTATGCACCCGACCTGTAGCTGAATTCACTGTCATAGGCAGTGCATCAACATATGTGGATTTCAGTTTTGCTATCTCCCTATAGTCTAATACCTTGCGCACAACTTCATAATCTTCTGATAAAGAAGATAGAACACCCGCTGCTGTAGAATAGTGTCCGGAAGCAGTACGACGAGTACCTCGTGGCGGTAATATGCCCATGTGGTCAAACAGAGCACTGGAAAGTTGCTGAGTAGAATTCAAGTTGAAATCATACCCTACCATCTCCTTAATCTCACCAGTCAACAGTCCTATCTGTGTATCCAAATCACTACTAAGATTATCCAAATAACTCGTATCTAGCAACACTCCTGTCATTTCCATTTGAGCAAGCAACGGAATCAATGATATCTCCATATCAAGCAAGTTTGTCGCATCACTTTCTTGTAGTTCTTCATTCAATATAGAATAGAGGCGTAATGTCATATCCGCATCAGCCGCCGCATAGACAGACGCTTTTGCGACTGGCACAAGTGACATATTTTTTTGATTTTTACCCTTACCAATCAACTCCTCAATTCCCTGCATTTCAATCCCCAAACGTACAAGTGACAAATTTTTCAATGACTTGTTGCGAGAACTTGGATCAGAAATCCATTCTGACAACATCGTATCTGAACTGATAGGGTCCACAACTAGACCTAGTCTTTTCAGTATTACATAATCATATTTAGCATTATGAGCTACCTTACTGATCGAACGGTCACATAATGATCCAGACAATGCCTCCAAAACCTGCTTCAATTTAAGTTGGCCATTAGGAGCCATTTCAGTAACATGTCCCAGAGGAATATAAAAAGCTTTTCCACTCTCCACAGATAAAGAAATTCCTACTAGCTCAGCATCCATAACATTTGTGGATGTAGTTTCTGTATCAAACGCAATTGTTTCAGCATTAGCAAGATGTTCAGTTAGGTTTTCTAACCCTTCAATGGTATCTATGACTATAGTTTTAGTAGTACCAGCTAATGTCACGTCATAACCAGATCGTTTATCCTCACCTGACCCAAACGATAAAGTCAATTGTCGACCATCTCCTTCTACGTCAGCAATAGGATCTCTC
>Ga0114932_10003468_pt1 | contig 15441 bp, 16 predicted proteins | sample 2SBtaG_2_FD_87286 | JGI IMG/M metagenome (GOLD analysis project Ga0114932, IMG submission 87286) | Deep subsurface microbial communities from Kolumbo volcano to uncover new lineages of life (NeLLi) - 2SBTROV12_ACTIVE470 metaG | ecosystem: Environmental > Aquatic > Marine > Volcanic ...
CCAATGACTGGCCCAACAGGTCTTATCTTTGCAATGCGTGCTAAGTTTGCATCACAAGATGGTGCAGAGGCATTGGTGGATGAAGCAGATACTGGTTTTGGTAACGACAACAATGCTGGCGGTGGAGTGGGCGACCACTCTGCTGGAAATTTGGGTGCGGGTGATCAGTCAGGTTCAAACCCATCTGTTCTAAACGATAGTCCTGCTGGTGCTTACACTGCTGGTGAAGGTATGACTACTGCACAGGGTGAAGCTTTAGGTGACTCTGCTGACAATGGTTTTGCTGAAATGGCGTTCTCAATTGAGAAAACCACAGTAACTGCTACTACTCGTGCTCTAAAAGCAGAATACACAATGGAACTTGCTCAAGACCTTAAAGCAATTCATGGTCTAGACGCAGAAACAGAACTTGCTAACATTCTTTCTGCTGAGGTTCTTGCAGAAATAAATCGTGAAGTAGTACGAAACATTTACATAACTGCTGTTAAAGGTGCTCAAGTTAACACCACTACTGCTGGTGTCTTTGATTTGGATACTGACTCTAATGGTCGTTGGTCTGTTGAGAAGTTTAAAGGTTTAATGTTCTCAATTGAACGTGATGCAAATGCAATCGGTCAACAAATTCGCCGTGGTAAGGGTAACATGATCATCTGTTCTGCTGATGTTGCTTCTGCTCTACAAATGGCGGGTATTCTTGACTACACTCCTGCATTAAACAACAGTCTAAACGTAGATGACACTCAAACAACATTCGCTGGTGTAATGAATGGTCGTTATAAAGTGTATGTTGACCCATTTGCTGCTAACGTATCTGCTGCTCAATACTACGTTGTCGGTTATAAGGGTACTTCACCTTATGACGCTGGTGTATTCTACTGTCCATATGTACCTCTACAAATGGTTCGTGCAGTGGGTGAGAACACCTTCCAACCTAAGATTGGATTTAAGACTCGTTATGGTCTTGCTGCTAATCCATTCGCTGCCGCTGGTGCTGCTGATGCTACTTTCCCTGCTTCTGGTCTTAACGCTGATGCGTCACTAGATGCAAATACCAACGCATGGTATCGCCGAGTTAAAGTTGCAAACTTAATGTAAAAGTAAGTTTAACTGTACAACTATTAAAGGGTGTCTCAGGACACCCTTTTTTTTGACCTAAATACTAGTATGACTACAGAAACTTCACCAATTAGCAGACAACCAACTAAGTTAGACTATTCAAGTCCAACTCAGTTTAAGTTTGTTATTGATCAAATACCAAAGGTAGAATTCTTTACGACTTCTGCAAATTTGCCTGGCATTAGTTTAGGTGAAATTGAAATGCAAACACCATTTAAAAACATTCCATTGTTAGGTGATCGTTTGACATATGATAACTTAACAGTATCTTTTATTGTTGATGAATTTTTAGAAAACTATATTAGTATTCACGAGTGGCTTACTGGTATTGGATTTCCTAAGAGTAGAGAACAATTTAAAACATTTAGAAGTGCAACGTCAAATACTCCTGTTACCACACAAGGAACAAGTCAAGATATTGGTGACGTAAAAGACCCTACTGCTGATCGTGGTATATATTCAGATGCAACTCTAACAATACTCAGTAATAAAAATAATCCAGTAGTTGAAGTACGTTTTCAAGATGTGTTTCCAATTTCACTAAGCACACTATCATATACTCAAACACCAACTGACGTAGAATATCTAACCGCAGATATTGATTTTAAATATAAATTGTATGAGATAAAAACTTTATGATGAAAATCGGTTTACTTGTTATCGTTTTCATTGTTGGTATGTTATTTACATTTGGGTCATCAGAAGTTTTAGAACAAACCAACACCACAGAATTCTGTACATCATGCCATTCAATGCAGTGGGTGAAAGAAGAATGGATGGAATCTGTTCACTACAAAAATGCATCAGGTGTTCGTGCTGAATGTGCTGACTGCCATGTTCCACACTCACTGGGGCCAAAACTTCATATGAAAATTATGGCTGCAAAAGATGTGTGGGGAGAGATTACAGGTGTTATAGATAATGAAGAAAAGTTTGAAGAACATCGCTGGAAAATGGCAAATCGAGTCTGGTCATACATGGAAAAGACTGATTCTCGTGAATGTAAAAGTTGTCACACCTTTGATGCTATGGACTTATCTGAACAAGAAAAACTTTCTCGTAAGAAACATAAAAGAGCTGAAGAACAGGGGAGAACATGTATCGAGTGCCATCAAGGTGTTGCACACGAAGTACCGCTTGAACCTGATTATTAAATTATGGAGTTATTATGCAACTTGAAGATATTAAAACTGAGTCAAAGATAGACTTAGAAGTAGATGATGAACGACTTGACACCGAAGCATTAAAAAATCAAGAACTTTATCGTAAATACATAGACTATAAATCCAACTTTGAATTACTTTTGTACAAAGCAAAAGGTGATTATAAAATTTTATATCGTGAAAAGTGGGAATACTATGGTGGTAAAGCTGACGCAAAAGTTTATGCAACAAAACCATTTGACCTAAAGGTTCTCAAAACAGACTTACATGTTTATCTTGAGTCTGATGAGGACATTATTCGTGCCGAACATAAAATTGCATATCTTGAAACTACGATAAAATATATTGAGGGTATGCTACAGAATATTAAAAATCGTGGTTGGGATATAAAAAATGCAATCGAATGGCGTAAGTTTGAAGCTGGAATGATGTAGTGAAAATATCTAAACTCAATGAAGTTTATTTGAAGATAGATACCGATGATGGTCTAGCAAAAGAGTTAGAATGTTACTTTACATTTGAGGTGCCTGGCGCTAAGTTTATGCCAGCAGTAAAAAAACGTAGGTGGGATGGAAAGGTAAGATTGTTTTCATCTAAAACAGGTAAAATATATGTTGGATTACTATCCTATATTAAAGAGTTTTGTGAACGTAATGATTTAGAATACGAAGTTGAGAAAGGAATAGAAAATGAGCAAAATATTTCTAGAGAAGATGTATTGGGATTTATACAATCACTTAAACCAAAGTCTAGAGGGCAAGACTTACAAGTTCGTGACTATCAAGTTGACGCAGTTCATTCAGCTATACAGAAACACAGAGGGCTTTTTCTTAGTCCTACTGCTTCAGGTAAGTCGCTTATTATCTACTCACTAGTTCGGTACTATAATTTTCTCGTAGACAAACGAATACTAATACTTGTACCAACAACATCACTAGTTGAACAGATGTATTCTGATTTTATTGATTACGGCTGGCACGACAAATATATTCATAGAATTTATGCTGGTCATGAACTGTATACTGACAAACCAGTGATTGTTTCAACTTGGCAATCTTTATATAAGTTAGACAAAGAATATTTTCAAGAGTTTGATTGTATCATTGGTGACGAAGCTCATCTATTTAAGTCTAAGTCTCTCACATCAATTATGACAAGACTTTTACATTGTAGGTATAGATTTGGACTAACGGGCACATTAGATGGTTCACAGACCCATAGACTCGTTCTAGAGGGGTTATTTGGTAAAGTACAAAAGATTACCTCAACAAAGAATCTAATGGATAAGAAAACACTAGCTCAACTAAATATAAACTGTATTGTGTTAAAACATACAGACGAAGAATCAAAAGAAATCAAAGATTTTTCCTATGCTGAAGAAATTGATTATCTAGTCTCTAATGCTAGACGAAACAAGTTTATCACAAATCTTTGTGAAAATTTATCAGGTAACACTCTTTGTTTATTTCAATTAGTAGAAAAACATGGAGTGGTACTTCACCAACTCATGAAAGGATTAGATCGAAAAGTATTTTTTGTTTATGGTGGAGTTGATGCCGAAGAAAGGGAGAGTATTCGTGAAATCGTTGAGGGTCAGAAAAATGCAATCATTATTGCGTCATATGGTACGTTTAGCACTGGTATCAATATTCGTAATCTTAGCAACATCGTGTTCTCAAGCCCCAGTAAAAGTAGAATTAGAGTGTTACAATCCATCGGCAGGGGATTGCGAAGAAGCGAGCATAAAGATTCTACTATACTATACGATATAGCAGATGATCTTACTTACAGGGAAAAACGAAACTTCACTCTCAATCATTTTTTAGACAGACTAAATATATACAATGAAGAAGAATTTAACTACCAAATAGACAGGATAAAGTTATGAATAATTTAAAACTAATAAAATTGTCTAATGGTGAGGACATTGTTTGTAATGTCACCAAAGAAAGTCAAAACTTTGTTGACGTACATTTACCTTTAAAAATGAGTTTAATTAATCGGGAAACTGAATATGGTATGGTAGAGTCACTTACCATGCGCCATTGGATTGAACCATTATCTGAAAAATCTGATTATTCGATCAACAAGAAAACAATTGTAACTATGACCGAAGCTTCGGCTGGGTTGGGTGTATTTTACGAAAAGATGATTGTTGAACTTGATGACCTCTCTCTATCTGAACCAAAATTTGCAGATGATGTGTATGCAGGGGAAGAAGCTGAATATGAAGAAGATGAATTTGATTATCAACATTTTGATACGAGCAAATACCTACATTAGTTCTTAACGGAACACAAAGCGATTATAAAGACTCCAACATCTTTTGTCAAGGCCTTGACATACCCTGTGTGTATCCTTTATAATAGCAGAAATTTAATCATCTTGGAGTAATGATGGCTGCAAAAAAGAAAAATGCGCATTACGTTGATAATAAAAAGTTTCTAGAAGCTATGAAAGAGTGGAAAGAACAGTGTAAAGAAGCAGAGGAAGCTGGAGAGGGAAAACCACCTGTGTCCAATTATATTGGTGACTGTTTTTTAAAAATTGCAAATGGACTTTCGTATCGACCTAATTTTATCAACTATACTTATCGAAAAGAAATGGTTTCAGATGGTATTGAAAACTGTTTACAATACATACATAACTTTGACCCAGATAAGTCTAAAAATCCATTCTCTTATTTTACTCAAATTATTTACTATGCATTTTTGCGTAGAATACAAAAAGAGAAAAAACAATCTCACATCAAAAACAAGATGATTGAAAAGCATCAGTATGAACAATACACCACACTGGACAATGATGACACAGTATATTGTATAGATGGTTTTGACCCAACAATCATGTTACCAGACGAAGATGTTTATAAACCAAAAACAAAAGAGCCTCAAGAAAAAACTGATGGCTTAGAAAATTTTATGGAGAAAGAAGATGACAAAGATACTCAATGATGTAATAAAAGAGTCAAGTTTATCTCGATTGTATCGACACTCTAGAGAACACGATTATGGAACGATTACTGCATTTAGATATGCACCTGATTGTGGTAAGGGAACACCATACACAAGAAAAGAGAATCAACAAAGAAATAAATTACTTCTCTCAAAACTTAGAGCAAAAGGTTATTCAGTAACGAGTATTAAAGGTTCGTATATTGAAAATTATGGTACACCTAATGCAAGAGAGGTAGGTGAAAGTTCTTTCTTTGTTGCAGATTTACAAGACAAAGGAACACTACTTAATGATCTAAAAAAATTTGGTCAAGAATTTGATCAAGATAGTATTTTATTTGGAAAGGCTGGTAGTGGTGGTAAACTTGTGGGAACTAATACCTGCCCAGATGGTTATCCAGGCATGGGTAAAGAAGTAAGAATGGGAGCTGCCATCTTTGGTAAAGATGGTGAGTTTATGTCAAAAGTTCGTGGTAGACCATTTATTTTCTCAGAGGATATGGAAACATATGGAGTTGCAAAGTATCCATCAGAACTTAGAGGCCCAGTAATGCAATCTGAAAAGGACTGGAAAGATTTAGACGTATGAAGATAGCTTTGATAACCGATACACACTTTGGTGCTCGGAATGATAATTTAAATTTTAATGATTATTTCTACAAGTTTTATGAAGGTGTGTTTTTTCCATACTTACTTGAAAATGACATCAAACATTGTATTCATTTGGGTGATGTATTAGATCGTAGAAAATTTGTTTCGTATCGTATTGCAAAAGATTTTCGTGAACGATTTATATTACCATTTGAACAACTTGATATACAACTACATGCATTAGTTGGTAATCATGACATCTATTATAAAAACACAAATGATGTTAATTCGTTACGAGAATTACTTGATAGTCGATATAAAAATATACACACATATGCAGAGGCTACAGAAGTTACTTTTGATGGATTAAAAATACTACTAATGCCATGGATTAATAGTCAGAATACCATTTATTCTTTTGGCATGATAAATGATACAGATGCACCAGTGATGATGGCACACCTAGATATTAATGGTTTTGCTATGAACAAAAGTGAAATTGTTTCAGAACATGGTTATGACCGAGAAGAATTTAGAAAGTTTGATACTGTTTTCTCTGGCCACTTTCATACAAAATCAGATGATGGTCACATTTATTATCTTGGCACACCATATCAAATATACTCAAACGATTGGAACGACCCTAAAGGATTTCATATATTTGATACTGAAACACGAGAACTAGAGAGAATTGTCAATCCGTTTACAATCTTTGAAAAAATATATTATGATGACACCAAAGAAGATTATAGTATACACAATGTAACCAAATACAAAGAAAAATATGTTAAGTTAATTGTTGTTAACAAAAAAGACTTATACAAGTATGATCAATTTGTAGATAGACTTCTAAAGGCAGACTGTCATGAAGTAAAGATTGTTGAGGACTTTTCTGATTTAGATGCAAGCACAGTATCAGATGATATTGTTGAAAATACAGAGGACACCATGTCATTGTTAGGAAAATACATTGACGAATTAGATGTAGATTTAGATAAAAACAAACTTAAATCTATGATGAAAACATTATATGTTGAAGCCCAAGACTTGGAGATGTGATGCCTAGAGTGAGAAAGAAATATATTCATGTAAATCAACATGTCATTCGTGCAAATAAAAAGAATGGTACAGACGACCCAGTAATTACAATTAAAGATGGTAAGACAAACACATACTGCCACGAAGTAGAAATACTTGGCCCATCAAAAGTAATTTATGGTGGTAATGAAAAACCCTTGTTATCGTGTGGAGCAAGAGTTGTAATTGAAACCGAAGGTGAGTATAAGGTTATTAAATGATAGTATTCAAGAAAGTTAGATGGAAGAATTTTCTAAGTACAGGCAATCAATTTACAGAAATACAATTAGATAGAAATCCTACCACTCTTATCATTGGTGAGAATGGTGCTGGTAAGTCTACAATACTTGATGCTTTGTGCTTTGGATTATTTGGTAAGCCGTTTCGTAATATTAATAAGGCACAACTGATAAACACAATTAATTTAAAAGATTTGATTGTAGAGGTTGAGTTTAAAATTAGTTCAGTTGAGTATCTAGTTACTCGTGGAATGAAGCCAAATCGTTTTGAGATTTATCAAAATGGTATTCTCATGAATCAAGATGCTAACAATCGCGATTATCAAAAGATACTTGAACAACAAATACTCAAACTCAATTATCGTTCATTTACACAAGTAGTTATTTTAGGTAGTTCTACTTTTGTTCCATTCATGCAATTAAAAGCACGCCATCGCCGTGAAGTAGTTGAGGAAATATTAGATATACAAATATTTTCTTTGATGAATCTATTACTAAAACAAAAACTAAAAGATTTAGTTGATGAAATTCGTGACATGGATTATCAAGTAAACATGGCAATGGAAAAAATATCCATGCAAGAAAATCACATTGATGATATTAAAGAAAATCGTTCAAATGCAATTCGTGAAAAACAAATTAAGTATAATAACAATAAAGACTTGATACATGAAAAAAATACTGAGCGTGTAGGATATGATGAAAAGAATAAAAATCTATTTGCATCAATTGATGATCAAATTGAAGCCGAAAAAAGAAGTAGCAAGTTCAAAGAGATTCGTGCAACTTTAATCGAGAAACATAAAACACACGAGTCCATGATAGACTTTTTTGAGACAAATATTGAATGTCCTACTTGTCAACAACATATAGATGAAAACTATAAAAACACAATGATTACAAATCGTAAAGAGGAAGATTCTGTTGTGACAAAGGGCTTAAAAGAATTGCGTGAGGCAGAGGGTAAGAATCAAGAACGACTGAATGAAATTAAAAAGATTACTGATGAGATAAGAGACAATCAAGTTACAATAGTACAATTGAATAGCTCAGTCACAGAACTAGAAAAGTTTAATGCAGTGTTACTTAAAGAAATAAAAACACAAAGTAATGAGACAATATCACAAGATGATATTGATAAACTGAAAGACATGAAAAAAGAGTGTAAGGTTGCTGAAGAAAAAAGAACAGAGTTAAAGAAGGAAAAGACTTACACAGAAGCATCAAAGGTCATGCTTCAAGATACAGGTATTAAGACAAAAATCATTAAACAGTATTTACCTGTAATGAACAAATTAATTAACAAGTATCTAAACTCAATGGAGTTTTATGTTAATTTTACTTTAGATGAAAATTTTAATGAGACAATTAAGTCAAGGTATCGTGATGATTTTTCTTATGCTTCTTTTAGTGAAGGTGAAAAGATGCGTATTGATTTAGCTCTACTTTTCACATGGAGAGCTATTGCAAAAATGAAAAATAGTACCAATACCAATCTACTGATACTTGATGAGATATTTGACAGTTCTTTAGATGGTGCTGGAACAGATGAGTTTTTAAAGATATTAAATACACTAACCAAAGAGAATGTATTTGTAATTTCACATAAACAGGATATGTTGATTGATAAGTTTAGAAGTGTTTTACAATTCAAAAAAGAAAAAGGGTTTAGTCATGTTGCCTAAGAGGAGTTTATATAATGACTTATAAATTATTATCACCAGAAGAAGTTTCAACAAATGTTCCACTACCCAAATGTAGTGCAGATTTAGATCGAGTAAAACTGAAAGAAGATTTAATTGAAACCATGAAAGAAAATTTTGGTTTAGGATTATCTGCTAATCAAGTGGGTGTTCGTGAACGTGTGTTTATCATGTATTCAGATTTTAATAATAAAGAAATCATTGTGTGTTTTAATCCACAAATTATTTCTTACTCACAAGATGAAACGTCAGAAGATGAGGGTTGTCTGACATGGCCTGGCTTATGGTTAAAAGTCAAACGCCCTGATGGTATTGAGTGCCAATATGAAGATGAATATGGAGAGTTACAACAAAAGGCTATGTTTGGATTAGAGGCTCGTATCTTTCAACATGAATATGATCACATGGAAGGCACTGACTTCACATCACGAGTTTCAAAATTTAAGTTAGATCGAGCATTGGAAAAGATGGAAAAGGCCAAAAAACGTGCTTTAGAGGAGAAATTTGCAGTAAAAAATGCACAAAACTTGATAGTTTAGTTAAATTATTTTATAAACTCACCAAAAATCAGTATGTTGTAGCCTTGACAAAACATGCCTCTATACCTTAAAATGTGTATATATTTCAAAAGAGAGGTTAAATGACTACAACATTACATGATAATTCAATTCTTGCCAAACTCTTGGCAGAGGAAGATTTAAATGTAGTTCATAAACAAGTTTCAACCGCCTCATTCAATGTAGAATCTCGTGAACTGGTACTTCCAATGTGGAAGGACATGACTAAAGATGTTCTTAACATGTTAACACTTCACGAAGTTGGACATGCACTCTACACACCACTTGACGGCATGGAAGATGCTAGTAAATCTGGTGTACCACATGCAGTCATTAATATCCTAGAAGATGTTCGTATCGAAAAAATGGTACAAAGTAAGTACCCTGGCTCGGTTCGTACTTTCGTGACAGGATATGGTGAATTACATGACAAAAACTTTTTCAAAGTTGCAGATAAAGATTTAAGTAAAATGTTCTTGATTGATCGTATCAATCTTCATTTCAAAAAATCACAGAATGTTCCATTCACTGATGATGAAATGATTTTTGTAAATCGAGCATACACTACTAAAACTATGAGTGATGTAATTGAATTGGGTCTTGAAATTATGAACTTCATGGAACAAAATGAGGAACATAAAAAACCACAATCTAATGAACAATCTGATGATACCGAGTCTGGTGAGTCTGGTGGTGAACAAGGTTCAAGTCAAGGTGAACAATCTGGTGATGAACAAAGTTCAAATCAAAATCAACAGTCTGATAGTGAACAGTCTGATGGTGAACAGTCTGATGGTGACGTAAATCAAGACAATCAATCAAACGAAGAATCTAAAAGTGCTGGCGATCAGGGTGGTGTTCCACCAGAGAGTAAACTTGATGAACCAGATATGGATATGGGCGAAACTGATACCGCACTTTCTCAAAATCTAGAGAAAATGGTAGACAGTGAAGCAAGAGATAGAATATATGCCTATATACCAAAAAGTGATTCTAGTGAGTTGATTGTTCCATTCCAACAGATTCTAGATGATCTGTCTCCAATCTATACTCAAAATGAAGTGGAATATTATCCACGAGAAAATGATGGGTTTAGTTTTCTGCGAGATGAATATCTTACTTTCAAAAAAGATAGTAAGAGATCAATTTCCTTTATGGTAAAAGAATTTGAGATGAAAAAGTCTGCTGAGGCTTATTCTCGATCTACTACTGCCAAGACAGGTTCTTTGGATATGGGTAAACTTCATACTTATAAGTTCAATGAGGATTTATTTGCAAAAGTAAACATTACACCAAATTCAACAAATCATGGTATGGTAATGTATCTAGATTGGTCTGGTTCAATGTCAGATAATCTACTAGATACTGTGAAACAATTGTTTAGTTTGGTCTGGTTCTGTGATAGTGTAAAGATACCTTTTGAAGTTTATGCTTTCAGTGATGGTGCTCACAATAGTCGATCTAACTCTAAATCTAAACATACAAAAGTTGGTGATTTAAATATTTCTGATCTAACCTTGTTAAACTTTTTTTCAAGTAATATGAATAAAAGACAACAAAATCGTATGATGGAAATCTTATATAATCTTGCATATTACTATTCAAATACTAGATCAGAACGCTTTTGGAAAGCACCATGTGCAGCCCTTTCGCCATATCGTGATTTTGAATTGAAAGATGTACTTAGAAACTACCTGTTATCGGGAACTCCATTAAACCATACAATTATTGCAGCTATGGATTTAGTTCCTGAGTTCAAAAAACAATCTGGTGTTCAGAAAGTAAATGTAGTTTTCTTGACTGATGGTGATAGTCACCCTGTTGATGAGACATTTGAAAGTCATGAGGGTGATTTGCATGTCAGTGATTTAAATTACAGAGAAAATTCAAACAGAGCACAAATCATTGTAAGAGATAGAAAAACAAATGCAGAAATATCAGAGTACAATCCGAGACTGTGGCGTACAAGCATGACAATAGAACTTTTACAGATGCTGAGAAAACGTATTCCAGATATTACCATTGCTGGATTTTTCATTGCTGGTAGTGGTAAAAATGGTAAAGTTACTAGATCAACTATTGGTAGTATTACCCAAGATTGGAATGATGACTCTATCAAAAAATGTCAAAAAGAATTACGTTTGCAAAATGTTTTGACTATTAAAAATGCTGGATATGATGAATACTACGTTTTACCTTCTTCAATAGATATGTCAGAGGAATCTATTGAACTTGATGAAAATTCATCAAAGGCTCAGATCAAGAAAGCATTTTCTAAAAAACTGACTAAAAAGTCTAATAATCGACCAGTTTTGAGAAAGTTCATTGATTTGGTTGCATAATTTTTTTAAAACTACTTATAAATCAGGGGGTTGGAGCCTTGACAAAACATGCTCCAACCCAGTATAATGGTTATATAAACTAAGAAATAGAGAGGTAAATTTGAATTTAACACCCATGAAACAAAAGTTCGTTGATCATGCATCTGAAAGATTTGGTATCGGGGCGATACTATCACGATCTGAAATCAACGAATTCGCAGATGAAATTGGTATGAGCCGACCATCTTGGTTCAAAAAAGAAAAATATCGTGTTGGTAGTGGTAAGTACAAACTACCAAGTGATGGTGGTGAGACAACATCACAACCAACACCAATGTTGTCCGAACAGGTACAACAAAATAATAATTCAACTCTTAACTTAATCGCTACGAATATGGAAGTACAAAATCTAGTTCCATCAAAGTTTGAAGGATTTGTGCCATGGGGCCACTTCAACACGATTAAGTCAGTTGTAAAATCTGGTATGTTCTATCCTGTATTCGTTACTGGTTTATCTGGTAATGGTAAAACATTGATGATTGAACAAATACATGCCAATCTTAAAAAAGATTTGATTCGTGTAAACATCACAATTGAAACTGATGAAGATGACTTACTAGGTGGTTTTCGTTTAGTCAATGGTGAAACCAAGTTCGTGCCAGGCCCAGTTATCGAGGCTATGGAACGTGGTTGTACTTTGTTACTTGATGAGTGTGATCTTGGTTCAAACAAGTTGATGTGTTTGCAACCAGTCCTAGAGGGTAAGGGAGTTTATCTCAAGAAGGTAAACAAATGGGTTACACCAAAAGAAGGATTTAATGTCATGGCCACTGCCAATACTAAAGGTAAGGGTTCTGATGATGGTCGCTTTATTGGTACTAACATTCTCAATGAGGCATTTCTAGAACGATTTGCTATCACAATCGAACAACCATATGCAAATCCCAGTACCGAGACTAAAATTATTCTTGGTGCTATGGAAAAGTATGGTCTGGTCGATAATGAGTTTGCCAAGAACCTAGTCACTTGGGCAGAAATCATTCGTAAGTTGTTTAGTGAAGGTGGTGTTGATGAAGTAATTTCAACTCGCCGTCTTGATCACATTGTCAAGGCCTATACGATCTTTCATGATAAAAAGAAAGCAGTTGAGTTATGTATTTCCCGATTTGATGAAGATACAAAGTATTCGTTTTGGGAATTGTACTCCAACATTGATGCTGGTATTAATCCACTAGAAAATTCTGATGAAGGTGAAGGAGGTGACCAAACTTCGTCAGATGTACAAATATAATTTGTTATGAAAAAAGTGAACAAGGGTGGCCATAGTGCCACCCTTTCTTGTATAAATAGTAGTGTAAACCGAGTTGCCGAAAGGAACTCATTTTTTTAATCTTGCTGAAAAGGAGATAAACATGGTAAGTAAAACTTTTGTATATAATGATCTTGTGAGCCTAATGCCACATATGATAGGATTTGATAGGGTACTACAACAGGTACAAAACTATCATTCAAATAACACTCGTACTACACCATTTCCACCTTACAATATTCGTAAGGTAGATGAATTCAATTATCAAGTTGAGATGGCTGTAGCAGGTTATGGAAAAGATGACATTGAAGTCAAGGTAGAAGATGGAACTTTAACTGTAAGGTCTACTAATGAAACCAATGATGTAGATGAAAATGTAATTCATCAAGGTATTGCAAAACGTAAATTCACTCGTGAGTTTGCTCTTGCAGATGACGTAGTGGTGAAAGACGCAAGTCTAAAAGATGGTTTGCTAGTAGTACACATGGAAAAGATTGTACCAGAAGAAAAGAAGCCAAGAGTAATTGAAGTTAAGTAAATTGTATGGGGAGCATGCAGCTCCCCTCTTTATTATGGAGTAATTATGAAATTAAGTGAAAACACGATTAGTGTTCTAAAGAACTTTGCCACAATCAATCAAAATCTTTTGATTCGTGAGGGCAATACATTAACCACCATGTCTGCCATGAAAAACATTGTGGCACAGGCAGAGGTTGAAGAAACTTTTCCTAAAGAGATTGCAATCTATGATCTTAATGAGTTTCTATCTTCCCTATCATTGTTTAGTAATCCACTATTACAGTTTGGAGAAAACTCTGTTTTAATCGTTGAGGAAAACAACAACTACAACGCTTTGAAGTATTTCTATTCTGACCCATCAGTGGTAACAACACCAAGTAAATCTATTACAATGCCTGAGACTGAGGTTAGTTTTAATTTAAAGAGTAGTGACTTAACAAAACTCAAACGAGCTGCTGGTGTGATTGGAGCTCCAGATATGTCACTAACTCAACAAGGTCAAGATGTAATGTTATCTGTTTGTGATAAAAAGAATGATACTGCAAATACTTATTCTTTAGATGTTGATACAAACGGCACAAACAGTGATAACTATAGATTCTATTTTAAGGTTGAAAATCTTAAACTAATTGATGGTGACTATACTGTGGCAGTATCATCTAAAAACATTAGTCATTTTAAGAATGGACAAGTAGAGTATTGGATTGCATTAGAACCTGATTCAACATACGAAGCTTAGGAGAATATTATGGAAACATTTTTATGGGTAGAGAAATATCGCCCAACTAGTGTCAGTGATTGTATTCTTCCTAGTGATCTAAAGGATACATTTCAACAATTTGTTAATGACAAACATGTTCCTAATCTGATTCTATCAGGTGGGCCTGGCGTGGGTAAAACTACAATTGCAAAGGCGGTACTAGATGAAATTGGAGCAACAAGTATGATGATAAATGGTTCTGAGGAATCAGGTATTGATGTACTTCGCACCAAGATTAAAAACTTTGCATCTACAGTGTCACTTGAGGGTGGTCGAAAATATATCATTCTTGATGAGGCCGACTATCTAAATCCACAATCAACTCAACCAGCACTTCGTGGTTTCATGGAAGAATTTCATCGTAACTGTGGGTTCATACTAACTTGTAATTACAAAAACAGGTTAATCGAACCACTACATTCACGTTGTTCAGTGGTTGAGTTTACTATTCCAACTGAACAGAAACCTAAACTAGCATCATTTTTTCTTACACGTTTGGAGAACATTCTTGTAAACGAAAACGTGAACTATGATAAGAAGGTTTTGATTGAGTTGGTTATGAAGTTCTTTCCCGATTGGCGTAGAGTGTTGAATGAGATACAAAGATACTCTGTTTCGGGAACAATAGATAGTGGTATACTTGTGAACTTGTCTGATGTGAGTATAAATGAACTAATGACATCTCTCAAGGAAAAAGAGTTTACTCAAGTACGAAAGTGGATTGTTAACAATCTAGATAACGACCCATCTCGTGTTTATCGAAAAATATATGACTCATTGTATGAAGTATTAGACCCATCAACCATACCTCATGCTGTAGTTATTATTGCCGATTATTCGTACAAATCTGCCTTTGTTGCAGACCAAGAAATCAATATGCTTGCCTGTCTAACTGAGATCATGGCTCAAGTAAAGTTTAAGTAGGAGAAAAAAATGACAATACAGTTAATAACGCTATTACCCGAAGGTTGTGATGGTTGGAGTAATGAAAAATATCCAATAGGACAATACGAGGTAAACAGAAATGGTGAAATACTTGGGCCCGACTGTTCAACAACATCTAGACATTGGATTACTCAAAACATAAAAGTAATATCTAGATTTATTGAAATTCATCAAAAGAGAATACAAG
>Ga0114932_10003472_pt1 | contig 15430 bp, 14 predicted proteins | sample 2SBtaG_2_FD_87286 | JGI IMG/M metagenome (GOLD analysis project Ga0114932, IMG submission 87286) | Deep subsurface microbial communities from Kolumbo volcano to uncover new lineages of life (NeLLi) - 2SBTROV12_ACTIVE470 metaG | ecosystem: Environmental > Aquatic > Marine > Volcanic ...
ATCGCGCTTTATGGCGCGGTTCACGGGATCATCCTGGCTCTGGCCGCGCTGATGGCGGTGGTATTGTTTGCGCGGCTGGACGGGCTGTAAGCCGATGTTTCTACCTCTTTTCACCAACCTGCGGGCGGCGAAACTGCCGGTATCCCTGCGCGAATACCTCGACTTTCTGGCCGCGGTCAAAACCGGGCTGACCCAATTCGATGTCGACGGATTCTACTATCTCGCGCGCGCCGCCCTGATCAAGGACGAGCGCAATCTCGACCGGTTCGACCGCGTGTTTTCCGAAACCTTCAAGGGGATGGAAAAGCTGCAATTGTCCGAGGTGTTCAACGCCGTCGAACTGCCGGGCGAGTGGCTGCTCAAGATGGCGGAAAAACAGCTCAGCCCCAAGGAAATGGCCGAGATCGAGGCGCTGGGCGGCTTTGAAAAGCTGATGGAGACCCTGAAAGAGCGCCTGAAGGATCAGGAAGGCCGTCACCAGGGCGGCAGCAAATGGATCGGCACGGCGGGCACCTCGCCCTTTGGCGCCTATGGCTACAACCCCGAAGGTGTGCGCATCGGTCAGAGCGAAAGCCGCCATCAGCGCGCGGTCAAGGTCTGGGACAAACGCGCGTTCCGCAACCTTGACGACAGCGTCGAACTTGGCACGCGCAACATCAAGGTGGCGCTGAAACGCCTTCGCCGCTGGGCGCGGGACGGAGCCGAGGAAGAGCTTGACCTCAACGGCACGATCCGGGCCACGGCGGAGCACGGTTATCTCGACATCAAGACCCGCCCCGAAAGACGCAATGCGGTCAAGGTGTTGCTGTTTTTGGACGTCGGCGGCTCGATGGACCCTTATATCCGGCTGGTCGAAGAATTGTTTTCCGCGGCCCGCACCGAATTCAAGCATCTGGAATATTTCTATTTCCACAATTGCCTGTACGAAGGCGTGTGGCGCGACAATAACCGCCGCTGGACCGAACAGACGCCGACATGGGACGTGCTTCACACCTATGGCGCTGATTATAAATGTATTTTCGTCGGCGACGCGTCGATGTCACCGTACGAAATCGCCTATCCCGGCGGCGCGAACGAGCATTGGAACGCCGAGGCCGGCGCGGTCTGGCTGGGACGTGCGACCGAAACCTGGCACGCCAATATCTGGATCAATCCGCTGTCGGAATCCCATTGGAAATACACGCAATCGGTCCAGATGATCCACGAACTGTTCGGCGAGCGGATGTTCCCGATGACCCTGAAGGGCATCGAGGCGGGCATGAAGGCGCTGGTACATTAGGCGGTAGCCGACAAACCCCGCACCGGGGCCTACATCTGGTGGTGCGAATCCTTCGCCTCGATCCACTTGGTTATGTATTTTGGGTCATATTACGCCATGGACCCCAAAGGCCGGCCGTTCTTGATTGAGCGGATCTGGCTTTACGGCGGTCATTATCCCTGATGATCACAGAGCCGCACATCGGCGGGCCGTGGTACGGTGAACCTACGCAGGTGACCGCAACCTTGTCCCGGCAAAGCCGCGCGACGCCAAAAGGTTGCACCGTCCTTGGCATATCGCCGCGCCGGGCAACGGCCCAATGATGCGCGGCGGGCTTGTACCCTTGATTCCGCGAAATCGGCAGGTCTCGAACGCCGAACCTATGGCCGACACCGGTCAAGCGGGATCGTTCGACGATCCGGGCCAGCGGTATTATCAGGCCATTTGAGCTGCTCGGGCGAAATGTGGCACCCGCCGAGGGGCGCAATTGTCGCGTTCGATCCACTGGGGCCCGTGGCCGAACCCCGCAACACCGGCAGGACCGGCACGAGCGAAGGCCTCGTGCTGGCCGGCTTTGCCGTCTGACGAGCCGATGGAGAATTGCATCGGAGTTCCCGCCGGATACTGAAGAGCCTGATTTTCAAAGAAATTAACCCGTCGTTAACTTTGCCTCACCATTTTCGGGGAAGTCAGGAAATCGAGTTAACACCATGCCGGTCCTCCCGTTTCGCCAGAACGACAATACCCTTGCCGCCGAAACCGGGTCGCATTGGCCCGCAGAGGCACCCGTTCCCCGTCTCGGAGAAATCCTGCGACGCCAGGGCCGCATCGATCGAGGGCAGATCGACCGCGCGATCATGCGGCAGCGACGCGAAGAGCTGAAACTGGGCGAGGTTTTGTGCAGCCAGGAACTGCTCGACCCGGCGGATGTGCTGAACGCGCTCGCCCAACAATTCGACGTTGATATCGTGGACCTTGCCAGCGATGGCCCGGACCCGGCGCTGAACGGGGTCATCCCGGCCGAGATCTGCCTGAAACTGGGAATATGTCCGTGGCGCAAGCGTGGCCATGTGACCATATTCGCCATTTCCGACCCGGCGGGATTCGCCGCGATCCGGCCACAGGTCAACGCCTGGGTCGGGCATTCGGAATTCGTACTTTCGTCACATCGCCAGATCGAAACCCATATCCACCAGGCCAGCGTCGGTTATCTGTCTGACCGCGCCAACGTGCTTTGCCCGGCCTCGTTTAGTTGCCGAAGCTGGGCGGCACCCCTGGGGTATCGGGTGTCGCTGTACGCGTTTGCGGTGCTGGTTGCGGCGGTTCTGACCTTTCCCGGCACTGCGGTCGGGGTTTTGATGGCATGGATATTGGTCAACCTCGCCGCCGCGTCGTTTCTGCGGCTGGCGGCGCTGCGGGTGCAGATACGCGCCCGCCATCGCAATGGGACGGCGCCGCAAACCGCGCTGCCTCCGGCGCGGCTGCCGATCGTCTCAGTCCTGATCCCGCTGTTCCGCGAAGCCACGATACTGCCGGGCCTGATCACACGTCTGGGCAGCAGCGAATACCCCAAATCGCTGTTGGATGTCTGCCTGGTGTTGGAAGCCGGCGACACGCAAACCATTGATGCGGCCCGGAAAATGGAGCTGCCGGCCTGGATGCGTGTGGTTGAGGTGCCGGCTTCGGCGTTGCAGACAAAACCTCGGGCAATGAATTACGCACTGAATTTCTGCAAGGGATCGATCGTCGGAATTTACGACGCCGAAGACGCGCCGGATCCGGACCAGATTCACCGCATCGTCACCGCATTTCATCATTCCGGCCCCGATGTGGCCTGCGTTCAGGGGTATCTCGATTTCTACAACGCCAGGCGCAACTGGCTGTCGCGGTGTTTCACCATAGAATACGCCACGTGGTTTCGCGTGGTCATGCACGGGATTGAAAAACTGCGCCTGCCGGTGCCGCTGGGGGGAACCACCGTGTTTTTTCGCCGCGCCGCGCTGGAAAGCCTTGGCGCATGGGACGCCCACAATGTTACCGAAGACGCCGATCTGGGGTTTCGGCTGGCCAGATTCGGGTATCGCTGTCTGTTTTTGCCGACCGTGACCCTGGAAGAGGCCAATTGCCGCCTGTGGCCATGGGTCCGCCAACGCTCCCGGTGGCTCAAAGGCTATGCCATGACCTGGATCACCCACATGCGTAACCCCCGTCAATTGTGGCGGGACCTCGGGCCCAAACGATTCCTTGCGTTTCAGATCCTGCTTCTGGGCACCTATACCAATTTTCTGTTTGCCCCGGTGATCTGGTCGTTATGGCTGATCAGTTTTGGCCTGACGCCCGGATATGCGTCGCTTTTGCCTTCGGCGGCATGGTGGATGATGGGATCGGCCTTTGTCGGGGCCGAAATGGTCTTGCTGGTGACCGGATTGTTCGCGGTCTCCGGGCCCCGGCACCGCCATCTGATCCCCTATGTAATCACGATGCCATTATACTGGCCGCTGGCCACGCTGGCAGTATTCAAGGCCACCGCCGAATTGCTGGTCGCACCGTTTTACTGGGACAAGACCCGGCACGGGCACCTCAGCACCCCCAAGGATGTCGATTGAGCCAACGTCGCACGGCCAGCGTTTTACAAAACTCTGGCGCGAAACCTTGCCAAGATTTTGGCCCAAACTTTCACCAAAAGTTTGGGCACGGCACGGCTGGACGGTAGCTTTTGACGCTCGCGGGATCGGGACCCGCAGGTGCCATCGGCCCTGAAGCGCACGGCTTCATTCCCGCGTGGCGGCTTCGCCCGCGTCGATTTTCAGTCGTGTTTCAAAGGCATAGGACAAATGCGTTTTCAAAGCACCGGATGCCGCGTCGCCGTCGCCGTTGGCGATACCGTCGACAATCGCGCGGTGCTCGTCCAGTGCCATTTTACCACGGCCATCGGCCGCCAGTGACGTGGTCGCCAACAACGCCATCGAACGGTGCACCAGGTCAAGTTGCGCGATCAGATAGCGGTTGTGGCTGGCAAGGTGAATCTGTTGGTGAAACCGGCGATTGGCCCGGCTGAGCAGCGCCGGATCGCCGATCAGTTTCGCGTCCTGTTCGACCATGCCGTATAGCACGCGAATCTCTTCGGGGCTGGCATGTTGCGCTGCAAGTCTGGCCGCCAGCCCTTCAAGCTCGGCCCGCACCACGTATAATTCCGCCAGTTGCGAATGATCCAGCGACGCCACGATCAGACTGCGCCCGGTCCGGGTCAGCATCGACTGGGTTTCCAGACGCTGCAGGGCCTCGCGTATCGGGGTGCGCGACATGCCGAACCGTTCGGCGAGATCGCTTTCGACCAGCCGGTCGCCGGGGCTGAAAATGCCGGTATCGATCGCGTCGAGTATCAGGTCATACGCGTCTTTTTGTGCCTCGGAGTTGGTGGCCATCGTCGTCCCCGTATACAATGGTCCACAAACATAAAGGGATTTCCACGGCAATCAAGCGCCTGCCGCCGCATCGGTTACGGCGGCAGGTTTGCATGGGAATGGCGGCTATTTTTGCGCGATCCGCCCGTCGATATAGGGTTGATACCCGCCCTGCGCCGCCATGTATTCGGCGACCACATCGGCCAGATCCGGACCGTAATCATACACGTTTTCGGCGTCGCGGAACATCTTGTATCCGTCCCCACCGCCGCGCACGTAATTGTTGCTGACCACGCCATAGGTCTTGGCCGGATCGATCGGAACCCAGGCACCGCCATCCATGACCAGAACCTCGCCAATCCGCCCCTCGTTTGGTGCGACGGCTGGATCCCAGGTGAATTTCATCCCCGCGACCTGCGGAAAGCGGCCCTTGACCTCTTCGACCTGGCTGACGCCGTTTTCAAGGGCGGCAATCATGGTCGCGCCCGTGATGTGAAAGGTGCTGAGCGTGTTCTGGAACGGCAATACGGTCAGAACCTCGCCCATGGTCACGTCGCCGGCATCGATCGAGGCCCGCAATCCACCGGAATTGGCAATTGCGATGGTGATGCCCTGATCGCGCACCCGCTCCAGCATGGCGTCGGCCACCAGATTGCCCATCTCGCATTCCTGCACCCGACATATGCTGCGGTCGCCTTCAATCGCCGCTGCTGCGTCGGCGACGACGCGCTGACGGATTTCCTCAAGCGGGCCTGCCGCCTCGCCAATTCGGGCTTTGGTCGCGGCATCTTCCGCGACATCCGCATCCATTACCAGCGGCTCGCCGGTCGCCGTGGTGACGGTACCGGCATCGTCGAAATTCACGACCAATTCGCCCAGGAATTTTCCGTAGGCATAGGCCTGAACGATGGCGGTATCGCCGACCATGGTCGGATATGGCCCTTTGGCGCGGTCCGATGTGTTGGACAAAAACGTGTTGGAATGTCCGCCAACGATCACGTCAACGCCGGTCGTCGAGGCGGCAACCCGCTGGTCCACGACATAGCCGGAATGCGAAAGCACGATGATTTTGGTCACGCCGTCGCCTGTCAGGCGGTCCACTTCGGCCTGAACCGCCTCCGACGGGTCGGTGAAGGTGATGGTCGGCCCGGGGCTGGCCAGTTCGTCGGTATCCTGCGGCGTCAGGCCGATCAGGCCGATCTTTTCGCCGCCAACCTCGATCACGGTGGATTTTTGCAGTACACCTGCCAGCAACGGTTCGCGGCTGACATCGGCATTGGACATCAGGATCGGAAAGTCGATCGCATCCATGAACCCGCGCAACACTTCGGGACCATCGTCGAACTCGTGGTTGCCCACGGTCATCGCGTCGTACCCCATGGAGTTCATCATCTCGGCGGCCAGTTTGCCCTTGTAATAGGTGTAGAAAAGGGTGCCCTGAAACTGATCGCCGCCATCGACAAGGATCGAGTTTCCGGCCCGCGCACGCGCCGCGTCAATTGCGGTTTTCAGCCGGGCAGAGCCGCCGAAACATTTCCCTTCGGCATTTTTTTCCTCGGAACAGCCGCTGTCGTATTTGCTGATCGGTTCAAACCGCGCGTGAAAATCATTGGTGTGCAATATCGTGAGTTGATAATCGGCAAGCGGAGCGCCGGCGACGAGGCTGAAAATGCCTCCGAAAATCGAGATTCGCATGATGGACATGATGGATGCTCCGATGGGAATTCTGGTTGAATTGGCAACGGTGTTGCGCCCGCCCCCCATTTGACCGGGCACCGTTTCCGGATAACATTTTTTGTCTTCGTGGTCAAAAAAACAATCGGAACGGTGATCATGGTCCCGAAAACAACCGGCATTTTGGGCGCTTGACCGAATGTCGGGATTGGCGCATGTGCTTGCACCATGATTTACAAGATTTTTCGCCAAACGGAATGGGCAGAGCTGGGAGAATCCGGCACGACCGCCGGCGCGCCGGTCGATGTATCCGACGGGTTCATCCATTTCTCGACCGGGGCCCAGGTCCGTGGAACCGTTTCGCGCCACTTTGCCGACGAGACCGGGCTGTGGCTGGCGGCGGTCGAGGCGGCGCCACTGGGGGCCGCGCTGAAATGGGAACCGTCCCGCGGCGGGGCGTTGTTTCCGCACCTCTATCGCGATTTGGCGCTTGGCGACATATTGTGGTGTACGCCGCTGCTACCCGGTTCGGACGGCTGGCAGTTCCCGGAAGGAATCGAATGAGACTGGCCGAGCGCGCCGTCCTTGGCCTGCTGCACCGGTTGGAACCTGAACGCGCGCACCATCTGTCGCTGCTGGCCCTGCGCGCCGGTCTGGGGCCAAACTCCCCTGCTCGCGCCAACCCGCGCCTGAAGACCCGGATCGCGGGGCTTGATCTGGCCAATCCCATCGGGCTGGCGGCGGGATACGACAAGAACGCGCAGGCCATCGGGCCACTATTGGGCGCGGGATTCGGTTTTGTCGAAATCGGTGCCGCCACGCCGGTCGCGCAGCCCGGCAATCCCAGACCGCGCCTGTTTCGGCTGCCCGAAGACCGCGCCGCGATCAACCGCTTCGGGTTCAACAATGTGGGTGCCGACGTGATCGCGTCGCGGTTGGCCCGCCGAACCGACGACGGTATCGTCGGCGTCAACCTCGGGGCCAACAAGGACAGCGCTGACCGGGCCGCGGATTACGTCCGCGTCCTGAAGACATGCGCGGCGCATGCGGATTTTGTGACGGTCAACGTTTCCTCTCCGAACACCGCGCGCCTGCGCGATCTTCAGGGCGCGGCGGCGTTGGCGGGATTGCTGACCAAGGTGATGGCGGCCCGCGATGCGGTGCGGCCCGGTCTGCCGGTTTTTCTGAAAATCGCGCCCGATCTGGAGGATGCTCTGCTGAACGACATCGCCGATCTGGCGCTGGAGCACCATCTGGACGCCATCATTGCCACCAACACGACACTGGCGCGGGATGGCTTGCAAAGCGTGTTGAAATCCGAGGTCGGGGGGCTGTCGGGCGCACCGCTGTTTGCGCCGTCGACCCGGATATTGGCGTTGCTTGCCAAACGCCTGCGGGGGCGGGTTCCGTTGATCGGCGTCGGCGGCGTAGGCTCGCCCGAGACAGCTTATGCCAAAATCAAGGCCGGCGCATCGGCGGTGCAGCTCTATACGGCGATGGTCTATCAGGGGATCGGCATCGTCGGCGAAATCGCCCGCGGTGTTGATACATTGCTCGAACGGGATGGATTTGACAGCGTGTCATTGGCAGTGGGCACGGATATCGAGGCCTACGCTTCGTAATGCTGTCCGGCCGACGGCATTGGACTGCGCAGACTTGCCAGGAAATTTCCAACGATACTTCACGTATTTGATCGATGTTCCGCGTCGAATCCTTGGCAAAAACTCCGACTATTTGCCTGTAAGGGATTGAAAACAATAAATGATCCAATAATCCGGTTTTCTGGTTTTCTGGTTTACCGGTTTACCGGTCGACCGGCTTACCGGTTTACTGATCTGCCGGTTTACTGGTCGGCTGGTTTACCGGTCGACTGGTTTACTGGTCGTCTGGTCGACTGGTTTTCTAGACGACCAGTTTACTGATCTGCCGGATTGTCGGTCCACCGGATTGTCGGTCCACCGGTTTACCGGTCCGCCAGATTATCAGGTATCATTTGGCCGGACCCACCAAATCGCCTATCGACGACAACGCCGATTGACCAAGGCGCCAGTCCACCCAATCACGCATCGACAAATGCGCCAGTCATCCACAGCGCCAGTCATCCACAGCGCCAGCCAACACATGCGCCGGTCAGAATACACGTCGGATGCGCGGGTAGTCTTGCCATCAACCGGTCGATCGGCGACTGGGCTGCCGTCCGGCGCGCCGTGGCAACCGGTCCGCGATTTCCGGACGGGCCGGGAATCAAGACAGCCGCCAAGACCCCAGAGCCCGATCAACGCGAAGAACGCAGTCCTGCGTTTCCAGAATTGCACGCCGTCGGCATGGCCCAGCCTCCACCAGAAAAGCCATCACATCGCCCAGGTATAGCCGCGAAAAAACCGGTCAGCTCAGGGGTTCGCGCACCGCGGCCTCCAGCGCCGGATACCGCAGCGCCAAGGTTACGGCCCGGGCGACGAAGAACACCATCAGCGCCGCCCATAATCCGTGATTGCCCAGCGCCGGCAGCAAGACGGCCACCGCCACGGCGTAGACGGCAACCGAAATCAGCATCGCGATGCGCATGTCGCGGGTGCGCGTGGCCCCGATGAAAATCCCGTCCAGCATCCACGAGGCGATCCCGATCAGCGGCGCCGCAACCAACCAGACCAGATACAGGCCCGCTTCGGCGCGCACCGCGTCCGAGGTTGTCATCAACGCGACGACGTCGCGGCCGGTCGCGGCGAAAACGACCGAAAGCGTCACCACGATCAGGCCGCCCCACAGCGACGTCAACACCGCCGCCCGCCTGAGCGACGAGCGCATCCGGGCACCGATGGCCTGCCCGACCAGACTTTCAGCGGCAAAAGCGAAACCGTCCAGCGCGTAGGCCGTGATATGGACAAACTGGATCAACACCTGATTGGCGGCCAGCGTGACATCGCCCAGCCCGGCCCCCAGAAAAAGAAACGACAGAAACGAGGCCTGCAACAGAACAGAGCGTGCCATGATATCGGCATTGACCACCAGCATGCGCCGCAATCTGGCCAGATCGAATATCCGCCGCCGGTCCCGCCATGCACCCTGCGCCCAGCCCGCCCGGCACAGCATCAGCCCCAGCGCCAGCCCGGACCATTCGGCCAGAAACGTGGCCAGCGCAACGCCGTCGACGCCCCAGCCCAGCCCCAGCACGAACCAGAAATCGAGCGCGACGTTCAGCCCGTTCATCCACAATTGCAGCAACAGCACGGTCCGGGTCCGCTCCTGCGCGATCAGCCAGCCGGTCATCCCGAAGACAGAAATCGCGGCGGGTGCGGAATAGATGCGAATGGCGAAATAGCTCCGGGCCAGTGCCTCGACCTCGGGCGATGCCGGCGAAATGCGGAATGCCGCCCATGTCAGCGGCGTCTGCAGGACAATCAGCAACAGTCCGCCCGTCAGCCCGGTCAGCAGGGCACGCACCAGCAGCGCCCGCACCTCGGGCATATCCCCCGCGCCCAGTGCCTGTGATGTCAGCCCCGTGGTTCCCATGCGCAGAAACCCGAATATCCAGTAAATCGCGGTCACGATCACCGCGCCGATTCCGACGGCGCCAATCGGCACCGCATGGCCAAGCTGGCCCACGACCCCGGTATCGGCCACCCCCAGCAGCGGTATCGTGGCGTTGGCCAGAACGATGGGTACGGCGATTTTCAGAACCCGTCGATGGGTCAGGCTGGCCGGGCCGATGTCAGCCATCGGCAACCGGCATCAGGAAATGCCCGGTGCCCTGCGCGAACAGGCGCGCGCGGTTGTCCTGCCAGGCCTCGACTTGCACCGAGGCGTACCGCCGCCCGGAACGATTGACCGAGGCACGGGCATAGGCGTCACGCGGCAGGCCCGAACGCAGATAATCGGTACTGAAATCAATGGTTTTCGGCATACGCGGTAAATGTTTCATGTCCCATTCGTCGACGGCCCGATGCCCGTTTTCCATCTTTCGCAGCGCGATATGCCAGCTCAGCACCACGATGGCCGTCACCTCCAGAAACGCCGCCGTAACGCCGCCATGCAACGCGGGCAGCATCGGGTTGCCGATCAACATGTCGTCAAATGGCAGCAGTGCCGTCAGTTCGTCGCCGCGCCGGTCGAAACGGATGCCCAGAAACCGGATATAGGGCACGCCTTCGGTCAGCGCGTTCAGGGCCTCGTCGCGGCGCTGGCGCACCTGTTGTGCCGCCTCCGGGCGCGGGCGGCTCATGGGTTGCTGCCTTTGCTGGTGCGCTCGACGGTGAAGGCCGCATTCACCGTTGCAACCGGGCGGTCACGGTCCGTGTCATAGGCGGTGGCGCGGACGAAGGCGACCGAACGGGTGACGTGATAGCAATGTGCGCGCGCGGTGATCGCCTCGCCCCGCCCGGCGGCGCGCATGTAGTCGATTCTGAGGTCGATCGTCGCCGTGCCGATCGGCGATGCAGGGTGCGAAACCACCGCCGCACCGCAGGCTGTATCCATCAGGGCCGAAACCGCGCCCCCGTGAATCACGCCGGTTTCCGGATCGCCCACCAGTTTTTCGTCAAAGGGCATCGTCACTTCGGCGATGCCGCTTTCGATCTGATCCAGCCGCAGCGACAGCGCCCTTGTGTGGGGAATCGCCTCCATGAATTGTCGGGCAATGCGGGCCTTGGTGTCCGGGCTCAATTCCGTCATCGGGGGGACCTTTGCGGGTTCGTTGGGTTGGGATCGGTGACCGTTTATTTGGTCTTGACTTCGGTGGTGCAAGGGCTAATTGTGATAATGAGAATAATTCGCAATTGCATGATGCGCCCGATGACCCAGAATTCCGATATCATACCCGCGAGGACGACCATCCGTGCGCGCACCGTTGCGGGGATGTTCAGCCGAGCCCTGCCCGGCGGCTTTCGCATCCGGCGGCTGGCCGTGGCGATGGTGCTGCTTGCGCTGGCGTTGCTGCCCGGTTCGGCGGGGGCGTTGACGCGCGGTCTGATGGTTGATGCCTATGTTCAGGTCAGTGCTTTCGTGGCGGCGACCCTGTTGCTGTTTTATGGTGCGGAGCGCGTGTTCCGGTTTGATATCGGCACGGCGCTGCGCGGATCAAAAGCGTTGCAGGTGCCGATCGCCTCGTTGTTGGGCGCAACGCCGGGCTGCGGCGGTGCGGTGATCGTGGTTGCGGCCTATTCCTCGGGCAATGTGGGATTTGGCGCGGTGGTCGCCACGCTGACCGCGACAATGGGCGACGCGGCCTTCTTGTTGATCGCAACCCGGCCCGAAGTGGCGCTGGTGGTCCTGCCGCTGTCCTTTGGTGTCGGGATCGTTTCCGGCTATGTGGTTGATTGGCTGATCAAAATTGATTTCCGCGACTCCAGCAGCCCGGCCTGCGAATTGGCCCCGTTGATCGGGCGCGTTCGCGGCCGCGATATCGCGTATCTGTTGATCGGGATACCGGGGCTGGTGATCGGCATTTCACAACTGATGCAACTGGATCTGGTCGCCACCTACGGCCGTCTGATGCCGGTGGTCGGGCTGTCCGGGATCGCGGTCGGATTGTTCATCTGGTCGACCTCGCCGCTGATGGCCATGACCCACGCCAAGGATTCGCCCCTTACCCGTATGGCCGAGGAAACCAGTTTCATCTCGGTCTGGGTGATCGCCGCCTATCTGGGGTACGATTACATCGTGACCCTGGCCGGTTTCGACCTGGAATCGGCGTTTTCATCGGTCGCATTCCTGTTGCCGTTGATCGCGGTTGCGATCGGATTCATTCCGGGTTGCGGGCCACAGGTGCTGGTGACGACTTTGTTCATCAATGGCGTCATTCCGTTTGCCGCCCTGCTGGGCAATGCGATTTCCAATGATGGGGACGCGCTGTTCCCGGCGATTGCGCTGAACCCCAGGGCCGCCGTGGTGGCGACACTGGTCTCTGCCCTTCCGGCGCTGTTCATGGCCTATGGTTTCTATTTCTTTGCGCCGAATTTGTTCTGAGGGTTGAATTTGCGCGAATTTCGCGCCAGCCTGCCGCTTGCAGCACCATGGAACAGCACAATGACGGCAGAGCGCCTGACGTTATCGGAAATGTGCACCCGGTTTGGGGTCACGCCCCGCACGCTTCGGCATTACGAATATATCGAACTTCTGGCCCCGGAAAAATCGGGGCGGACGCGCTATTATACGGCGCGCGAAATCGCCCGGCTGAAACTGATTCTGCGCGGACGGCGGTTCGGTTTTGCGCTGGAGGATGTTCGCCGCTGGCTGCTGCTGTACGACACGGACCCGCAAAACCGTGTGCAGACGGAAACCTGGATCGACATGTCCGGTCGACAGATCGGTGAGTTGTTGAAGCGCCGGGAAGAACTGGACGAAACGATCGAGGAATTGCAACGCCTGCGGCAGGCCTCGATCGAAACGTTGGGCTAGGGCGCGGCGCCCGTTTGGGCGTTGCCCACGCTGCGGCGGCGAATCCACGATCGCGATTGATGCGGAGATTTCGCGCACCTTGCGGTCAGAGAATGCGGCGTGCGAGGTTTTGGAAATTCATGGAATACTTGCGAAAGATCAATGGATTGTTCGAAAGGTCTTTGCGTGACTAAAATATTTTAATGCTTCTTGGACGGCGCGGATTTTGCCGCGCGTCCGCATCGTTGGCGCGCCGAATTTTCCCGGTCAGAAACCTGCCGGATCATCGAAATGCACGATCGCGGTTCTTGCTGGGCGGGCGGGGAAATTTCTGAAATCGACGATCAGGTTCGACGCAGCATGCGGTCAGCCCGGCGCGGCCAGCCGGTCGCGCATGAATGGCAGCGCAACGCCCAGCCCGTCCGGTGCGATCCCGTGCGCGGTGCCCTTCGAGACGTGGGTAAATACCGAAAAACCCACCGCCGTCAGACCATCGGCCGCCTCTGCCAACGAGGCAATCGGCACCATGTCATCCTGATCGCCATGGATCAGCAGAACCGGCGGGCGGCTGATCGTCTGGGCGGCCAGCAATTCCGGTGCCAGCAGGCGCCCGGAAAACCCGACCACGCCGGCCACCACCTTTTTTCGACGCGGCGCCACGTGCAGGCTCATCATCGTACCTTGCGAAAATCCCAGCAGGACTGTTTGCCCGGCATCCACGTTTTCCGCTGCCATTTGCGCATCGATGAAACCGTCCAGATCTTCGGCGGCGGCGATCATTGCGGCATGGGATTCCGCCTCGGACGAACCGTCGAGCCATGGTATCGGAAACCACTCGTAGCCAAACGGATTACCCGAGCAGGCGCTCGGCGCATTCGGGGCCACGAAAACCGTGTGCGGCAGATGCGCGCCCAGCGGACCCGCCAGCCCCAGCAGGTCGTTGCCGTCCGCACCATAACCGTGCAGCAGGATCACCAGGCTTCTGCCCGGTCCCGAAGCCGCGGCCCTCCGACCGAATTCAAGTTCGCGCATTCAAGTTATGCCTTCCCTGTCTTTGGCCACACGGTAATACGCCCACAGCAGACGGGCGGCAACGCTCTGCCATGGTGACCACGCCAGCGCCATTTGTCGCAAGGCCTTTTCGCTCGGGCGCGCGTCAAGGTCAAACAGCAACCGCGCCGCCTCTTGCAGGGCCAGATCACCGGGTGCGAACACATCCGCCCGGCCCAGCGCAAACATCGCATATATCTCGGCGGTCCAGCGCCCGATGCCCCGGACCTGAACCAGCGCCGCGATCACCTCTGAATCGGGCGCAGACCGAAGTTCCCCGAAACGGATGTCGCTGGCGGCAAGCGACCGGGCATAGTCCGCCTTTTGCCGCGACAGCCCGCAATCGCGCAGTTCGATTTCCGAGGCACGGCGGACCTTCGCGCGCACCGTCAGCCCGGATATCTCAAGCTTGCGCCAGACGGCGTTGGCGGCCGCCACGGAAATCTGTTGTGAAACGATCGCGGAAAACAAGGTCGCAAAACCGTCCGGGCGGCGGCGCAGTGGCAGCTTGCCGGTCATCGCCAGAGCTTGGGCAAATCGCGGCTCATGCCGGCACAAAACGGCCATGCCTTCGCGGATATCCGCGTCGGTGTCTATGATCCGCCCGATCATGCGGTCGCCCCGACTTCACGGACCCATGCGACGACCGCCGGAACGCTTGCGACCAGCCGGCAATCCGGTGGGACCGGGCGGCGGATCATCGCCACCCTGATCCCCAAGGCTGCGGCGGCATCCAGCTTGCTGCAGCTTGCGGTCCCGCCGGAATTCCTGACGACCAGCCAATCCACGCCGAGGTGCTCAAACAGCGCGGTCTCGTCGCCGACGGAAAACGGCGGTCTGCCCAGCAGAAACCGGCCATTCGGAAAGGGAAACGGTCGCTCGGGCGGGTCGATCTGGCGGCAGATCAGTCGGCAATCACCGAGGTTGGCGTAGGAGTCCAGCGTTTTCCGCCCCGTGGCCAGAAACACCACCGCCCCCGCCGGAATGTGCGCGGCGACCTCCTGCTCGTTGCCCACCATGACCCAGTTTTCATCGCGTCCCGGTTTCCAAGGTGGTCGCAGAAATCGCAGATGCGGGATGCCTTCGGCCGCGCAAACCCCGGCCGCGGTCGCCGACATCTGGCGGGCGAAGGGATGTGTTGCATCGACGACCGCGCGAATATTCTCGGCCGCAAGAAACGCCGCGAACCCGGCGGGGCCGCCAAACCCGCCGATGCGGGTTGTGGCCGCGATCGGGGCAGGGTGCCGGGTTTCGCCCGCCAGCGAGGCGATCAAGTCCACCCCCGGCTGGGGTGCCAGCGCGGTGGCGATCCGGCGCGCATCGCCCGTGCCCGCCAACAGCAGCAGTTTCACGCGGCACCCGCGCGGGCCAAAACCCCGCCTTCGCGGTCGATGATCACAATTCCGCAAGAAATGCCCGTGCCTTCAAGCGTTTCTTTCACCGCCTGTTCCGCCCGTTCGGCCACGATCCGTGCCAACGCCGGACCCGCGATCGTCACCGCCTGAAGCGCTGTATTGGCGTCGGCGATATCGGGCAATCCGGCGGCGCGACCCCACATGTTCAATCGGTTGAAATCGACTTGCGAGCGGTCGGAATGCAGGTCGAGCGCGCCCTGCGCAAGCTTGGTGATCTTGCCAAAGCCCCCGCCAATGGTCACATGGTCCAGCGGGTG
>Ga0114932_10003473_pt1 | contig 15424 bp, 12 predicted proteins | sample 2SBtaG_2_FD_87286 | JGI IMG/M metagenome (GOLD analysis project Ga0114932, IMG submission 87286) | Deep subsurface microbial communities from Kolumbo volcano to uncover new lineages of life (NeLLi) - 2SBTROV12_ACTIVE470 metaG | ecosystem: Environmental > Aquatic > Marine > Volcanic ...
CCGAACTGGTCGCCGACACCATGCACCAAACCCGGCCGGTGGTGCCGGCGCCGCATCAGGTGGCGGCGCAGCTTTACGACGGTATCTTCGGCAAGAAGATCACGTCAAAGCGCAGCCTTGTCTATCACGGCTTCATCACGCTCGAGACGACATTGTGGGGCTTTGGTCTGGGCATCCTTCTGGGCGTGGGGCTGGCGGTGGCCATCACCTATTCGCGCACCATGGAGCTGAGCGTCATGCCGTGGGCCATCATCAGCCAGACCATTCCCATCGTGGCTCTGGCGCCGATGATCGTGGTCATTTCCAGCCAGATCGGGGTCGAGGATATCCGGGTGCCCAAGGCGGTGATCGCGGCCTATCTTTCGTTTTTTCCGGTGCTGGTGAGCATGGTGAAGGGGTTGAACAGCCCCGACGCCATGCAGGTGGACCTGATGCACACCTATAACGCCAGCCGCGCCCAGTCGTTCTGGAAGCTGCGGTTTCCTGCCTCGCTGCCCTATCTGTTTGCGTCGCTGAAGGTGGCCATCGCCGCCAGCCTTGTCGGCACCATCGTGGGCGAGCTTCCGACCGGCGCCACCAGCGGGCTGGGTGCGCGCATGCTGATCGGCAGCCAGTTCGGCCAGCCGCTGGCCATGTGGGCGGCGCTGTTCGCGGCGGCGATGCTGGCGGGGGGGCTGATCGTGATCGTGGGACTGGTCGAACGTCAGGCCGCCCGCATGACGGGGGGCGCGTGATGGGCTGGCTGATCGGTGCCGTGGTGTTCTGGGGGCTTGCCTGGGCGGCCAACGTCCGGCTTGCCGGGGTCTCGGGCGGGCGGCTGATCCGGGTTCTGGTGCCGCTGATCTTCGGGGTCACGGTGCTGGTGCTGTGGGAGGGGATCGTGCGCGGGCTGGGCATCGACCCGGTGATCCTGCCGGCGCCAACGGTGATCGGCGCCCAGATCGCACGGTCGCTGCCGACGCTGTGGGTCGACTTTGTGCAGACCATCGTCAGGGGGGCGCTGGCGGGCTATGTGTTCGGCAGCGTCGGCGGGCTGCTGGTGGCCATTGCCGTCGACCGCTCGCCGTTCTTGCAGCGCGGGCTGTTGCCCATTGGCAATTTCGTGGCCGCGCTGCCCATCGTCGGCGTGGCGCCGATCATGGTGATGTGGTTCGGCTTTGGCTGGGAATCCAAGGCTGCCGTGGTGGTGGCCATGGTGTTCTTTCCGATGCTGATCAATTGCGTCGCGGGCCTTGGCGAGGCCGGCTCGATGCAACGCGACCTGATGAAGACCTACGCGGCGAGCTATTGGCAAACGCTCGTGACGTTACGGCTTCCCGCAGCGATGCCTTTCATCTTCAATGGCCTGAAGATCTGCACCACGCTGGCGCTGATCGGCGCCATCGTGGCCGAGTTTTTCGGCTCGCCCATTCGCGGCATGGGGTTCCGGATCTCGACCGAGGTCGGGCGCCTGAACCTGCCGATGGTCTGGGCCGAAATCGCCGTGGCGGCCTTGGCCGGCTCGGTGCTTTACGGGGCGGTTGCCCTGATCGAACGCTGGGTGACCTTCTGGCACCCGTCTCAACGCGTGTAACCAAATGGGAGGAATAACATGAAACATCTGCTTTCTGGGGCTGCGATCCTTGCACTCAGCAGCGGCGCGGCGCTGGCCGGGTCGCATCTGGACCAGCTGACCCTGCAGCTCAAGTGGGTGACGCAGGCGCAATTCGCCGGCTATTACGTGGCGCTTGAAAACGGTTTCTACGCCGACGCGGGCCTTGACGTGACCATCAGGCCCGGCGGCCCCGACATCGCGCCCACTCAGGTGATCGCCGGCGGCGGTGCCGATGTAACGGTCGAATGGATGCCGGCCGCGCTGGCGGCGCGTGAACGCGGGCTGCCGCTGGTCAATATCGCCCAGCCCTTCAAGTCGTCGGGCATGATGCTGACCTGCCTGAAGGACACCGGCATCACCCAGCCGTCCGACTTTGCCGGCCGCACGCTGGGGGTCTGGTTCTTCGGCAACGAGTATCCGTTCCTGAGCTGGATGAGCCAGCTTGGCATCGGCACCGACGGCGGTGACGGGGTCGAGGTGCTGAAGCAGGGCTTCAACGTCGATCCGCTGCTGCAACGCCAGGCCGACTGCATCTCGACCATGACCTATAACGAATACTGGCAGGTCATCGACGCCGGGATCGCCGCTGACGACCTGATCACCTTCAAATACGAAGACCAGGGCGTCGCGACGCTGGAAGACGGGCTTTACGTGCTCGAGGACACGCTGGACGACGCCGCAATGGTCGACAAGTTGACGCGCTTTGTCGCCGCCTCGATGGAAGGCTGGAAATGGGCCGAGGCCAACCCCGACGCCGCCGCCGGTATCGTGCTGGACTATGACGAAACCGGTGCCCAGACCGAGAACCATCAGAAACGCATGATGGGCGAGATCGCCAAGCTGACCGCCGGTTCCGACGGATCGCTCGATCCGGCCGATTTCGAGCGCACGGTCGCCACGCTGCTGGGCGGCGGGTCGGACCCCGTGATTTCGGGCCACCCGGACGCCGGTGCCTGGACCCACGTGATCACCGATGCGGCGCTGAAATAGCGCAACACGCCGCAAAGGCATGCCTTTCGGGCCTGACCGGGCCGCCGCTGACGCGGCGGCCCGATTTTTCTGCGAAAAATCGTCTGCTCGACCGAGTCCAACCGCCCCAGGCGGTGACGCATCGTGACAGGGGCATGCGACCGCCCGCCAAACCGCAGGTTTGCCTTCGGCTAAACGGGGCGGACCGGCGGAGCAAAAGACAAACGGTTAATATTTAGGGGCATGCGTATGAACCGGCCGCGCCGGCCGCGCACCTTGCCGACATGGCGGGCCGCTGAAACAGCCGCGCCAAAAGAAACGGGCCGGCCAATCGCTGGCCGGCCCGTCAAAACTGGTGCCCGCGACTGTCAGCGGCGGTTCATCCGGTTCTCGATCAGGTCGTCCACCACCTCGGGCTCGGCCAGCGTCGAGGTATCGCCAAGCGCCCCATAGTCATTCTCGGCGATCTTGCGCAGGATCCGGCGCATGATCTTGCCCGAACGGGTCTTGGGCAGGCCCGGGGCCCACTGCAGAAGGTCGGGCTTGGCGATGGGGCCGATTTCCGAGCGCACCCAGTCCGACAGCTCTTTGCGCAGTTCTTCCGAGGGCTGTTCGCCGCCCATCAGGGTGACATAGGCATAGATGCCCTGACCCTTGATGTCATGGGGATAACCGACCACGGCCGACTCGGCCACCTTGGGATGCGCAACCAGCGCGCTTTCCACTTCGGCGGTGCCCATGCGGTGGCCCGAGACGTTGATCACATCGTCGACCCGGCCCGTGATCCAGTAATAGCCGTCGGCGTCGCGGCGACAGCCGTCACCGGTGAAATAGTAACCCTTGTAGTCCGAGAAATAGGTCTTCCCGAACCGGTCGTGATCGCCCCAGATGGTGCGCATCTGGCCGGGCCAGCTGTCCTTGATGCACAGAACGCCCGCGGCCTCGGTCGTGGTGATTTCCGCGCCGCTGGTGGGGTCCAGAATGGCGGGCTGGACGCCGAAAAACGGGAAGGTGCACGAGCCGGGCTTGGTGGTCGTGGCGCCGGGCAGGGGGGTCATCAGGTGGCCGCCGGTCTCGGTCTGCCACCAGGTGTCGACGATGGGGCGGGTCCCCTTGCCGACCACGTCGTTATACCAGTTCCAGGCCTCGGGGTTGATGGGCTCGCCCACCGTGCCCAGCACCTTCAGGTCGCTGAGGTCGTATTTCTCGACCCATTCCGGGCCCTTGCCCATCAACGCGCGGATCGCCGTCGGCGCGGTGTAGAACTGGTTGACCTTGTGTTTCTCGCATACCGCCCAGAAACGCCCCGCGTCGGGATAGGTCGGCACGCCTTCGAACATCACGGTCGTGGCGCCATTGGCCAGCGGGCCATAGACGATATAGCTGTGGCCCGTGACCCAGCCCACGTCGGCGGTGCACCAGAAGACGTCACCATCGTGATAGTCAAAGGTAAGCTCGTGGGTCATGGCGGCAAAGACCAGATAGCCGCCCGTGGTGTGCACCACGCCCTTGGGCATGCCGGTCGAGCCCGAGGTATAAAGGATGAACAGCGGATCCTCGGCGCTCATCTCTTGCGGCGGGCAGTCGGCGGAAACCTTGGCTTCCATCTCGTCCAGCCAGAAATCGCGGCCTTCGGTCATGGGCACGGCACCGCCGGTGCGGCGCACCACCAGAAGCTTGGCGTCATGCCGGACCGAGGCGAAGGCCTTGTCGGCGTTGGTCTTCAGCGGGGTGTTGCGGCCGCCGCGCGGCGCCTCGTCGGCGGTGATGACGACCTTGGCTTCCGAGCCGTTGACCCGCGCGGCCAGCGCATCGGGCGAAAAGCCGGCGAACACCACCGAGTGAATGGCGCCGATCCGGGCCGAGGCCAGCATGGCATAGGCCGCCTGCGGGATCATCGGCATATACAGCACGACGCGATCACCCTTGCCGACGCCCATTTCCTTCAGGACGTTGGCGAACTTGCTGACTTCGCCATGAAGCTGGCGATAGGTGATATGCTGCGCCGCCTCGTCCGGGTTGTCGGGCTCCCAGATAATCGCGGTCTGGTCGCCACGGGTTTCAAGGTGGCGGTCAATGCAGTTGGCGGCGACATTCAGCGTGCCGTCGCCATACCAGTTGATCGTGACATCCGGGTGTCCATAGCTGACATCCCTGACCGTGCCATAGGGCTTGATCCAGTCAAGGCGCTTGCCCTGTTCGCCCCAAAAGGCATCGGGGTCCGCGACCGAGGCGGCATACATCTTGTCATAGGCGGCCTTGTCGATATGGGCATGGGCCACGACCGCCTCGCTGGGCGGATAAAGTTTGTCGGATTCGTCACGCATCTAGATACTCCAGACAGTCAATTGGTCAGCCGGTTCCGCGCCCCTCCCCGACACACAGACCAGCAAGGGGCGGGGGCGCGCAGTCAAGAATTTGGATCAGATGGCCAGATATTCGGCCCGCAGGGCTTCGTCATCCAGCACTTCCTTTGCGGTACCGTCAAAGACGACGATGCCAGTATCAAGGATCACCGCGCGATCAGCAAGCATCAGCGCCCTGACGGCGTTCTGTTCGACGATGACCGTGGTGATGCCCTGTTCCTTGATGATGTTGAGCATCTTTTCGATCTCGTCAACGATGACCGGCGCCAGCCCTTCGTAGGGTTCGTCCAGCAGCAGGACCTTGATGTCACGGGCCAGGGCGCGGGCGATCGACAGCATCTGCTGTTCGCCGCCTGACAGGGTCACGCCTTCTTGCGTGCGGCGTTCGCCGAGACGCGGGAAAAGCTCGTAAAGGCGGTCAAGCGACCAGCCGATCGGCGGGGCGATCTGGGCCAGCTTGAGGTTTTCCTCGACGGTCAGACCGGGAATGATGCGCCGGTCCTCGGGCACAAGCTGGATGCCCTGAACGCTGGCTTCGTGGCTGCGCATCAAGTGCAGGGGCTGGTGATCCAGCCAGATTTCGCCCCCGTGCAGTGTCGGGTCGTCGGTGCGGGCAATGGCGCGCAGGGTCGTTGTCTTGCCGGCCCCGTTGCGGCCCAGCAGCGCGAGGATCTCGCCCTCGTGCACGTTGAAGCTCACGTCCTGGACGATATAGCTTTCGCCGTAATAGGCCTCGATATTCCAGACCGACAGAAAGGCCGGGGCGGTGGCCGCGATGTTGGCGTTGTGGGAATAGTCCCGCTTTACGGGTTTGCCGGTCTTGGTGTCTTCGATCATGGTCATGTCAGGCAGCCTCTCCAAGATAGGCTTCGCGGACCTTCGGATGGCCCTTGATGTTCTCGGGGATGTCCTCGACCAGGGGGGTGCCCTGTGCCAGAACCGTGATCCGCTCGGCCAGGCTGAACACCACGTGCATGTCATGTTCGATGATCGCCATGGTGATATTGCGCCGGTCGCGAATTTCCTTGAGCAGGTCGATGGTGTTGTTGGTGTCGGCCCGGGCCATGCCGGCGGTGGGTTCGTCGAGCAGCAGCAGCTTGGGCTTCTGGCTGAGGCACATGGCCATTTCCAGCCGCCGTTTGTCGCCACGGCTGAGCGAGGCCGCGTGGCCATGGCGCTTGTCCAGCATGTTGACGTCGGCCAGAACCTCTTCGGCCTGCTGGATGATCTCGGTTTCCGACTGTATGGATTCGAAGGCATGCAGGCGGAACGACCCGTCGCGGCGCGCGAAGATCGGGATCAGCACGTTATCGAAAACCGTGAGGTCTCCGAATATCTCGGGGGTCTGGAACACCCGGCTGATGCCCATCTGGTTGATCTCGTGCGGCTTGCGCCCCAGCACCGACTGGCCCTGGAACGACACGCTGCCGGTGTCGGGGATCAGCTTGCCGATCAGGCAGTTCAGCAGCGTCGATTTGCCGGCACCGTTGGGGCCGATGATGGCGTGAACCGTATGTTCCCTGACCGACAGGTTGACGTCGTTCAGTGCCTTGAGGCCACCGAAATTCTTGGTCACGTTCTTGACTTCGAGGATACCCATATCGGTCTCTCCTTATTCGGCAGGCTGACGGGCAGCCGACTTGTCCTTGCCCGACCGCCCGCGGCGCACCCGGGCCGCCAGGCGCTGCCCGCCCTCGACCAGACCACCGGGAAGAAAGACGACGACCAGCATGAACATGATGCCCAGCGTCAGGTGCCAGCCCTTGCCGATGAACGGGTGGATCAGAAAGACAACCACGTCTTCAAGTCCATCCGGCAGGAAGGCGAACCAGCTGTGCAGGACCTGATCGTTGATCTTCGAGAAGATATTCTCGAAATACTTGATGAAACCCGCGCCCAGGATCGGCCCCACCAGCGTGCCCGAGCCGCCAAGGATGGTCATCAGCACCACCTCGCCCGAGGCTGTCCACTGCATCCGTTCGGCACCCGCCAGCGGGTCGACCGCCGACAGAAGGCCACCGGCCAGCCCGGCATACATGCCCGAGATCACAAAGGCCGCCAGCGTGTAGGGGCGGGTGTTCAGCCCGGTATAGTTCATGCGCTGCTGGTTCGATTTGACGGCCCGCAGCATCATGCCAAAGGGCGAACGGAAGATGCGGACCGCCAGGTAGAAGCAGGCAATCAGGGCAACGGCGCTGAGGTAATAGCCAGCGTTGAACTGGAATTCCCAGGCCCCAAGCTGCAGCTTTTCGGTGGCCCGCATCGACAGGCCGAACAGATGCGGCAGATCCGGTACACGGTCAGGATTGTGGAACCATTGCGGATCGTCCGAATAGACCTGCAGCCCGGTCTCGCCGTTGGTGAGGTTGAACATGGGGTTCGACAGCACCGAATAGGCCAGGGCAAAGGACATCTGCGCAAAGGCCAGCGTCAGGATCGAGAAATAAATCCCCGTCCGCCGCAGGCTGAGCACGCCGATGAAAAGGGCGAAGATGCCCGACACGACGATGGCCAGCAGGATGCCCGGCAGCACGTTGTAGCCCAGAAGCTTGAACATCCAGACGCAGCTGTATGACCCCACGCCAAGAAAGGCGGCGTGACCGAAGGAAAGATACCCCGTCAGGCCGAACAGAATGTTGAAGCCGATCGCGAAGATGCCGAAAATCACGAATTTCTGCATCAGGTCGGGATATCCGGCGTTGAACTGCGCCATGGCGCTGTCTGTCGGAAACGGGTTCAGGATGAAGGGTGCCAGCAGGGCCAGCGCGACGACGATGACGAACAGCGTCCGGTCTTTTTGGTTCAAACCCAGCATGGCTTATTCCTCCATCACGCCTTTTTTGCCCATCAGGCCGCGTGGCCGTGTCAGCAGAATGACGATGGCAACAAGGTAGATGATGATCTGGTTGATCCCGGGAATGGTTGTCGTGGCCCAGGTGGTCGAGGCAAAGCTTTCAAGGATCCCCAGAAGAAAGCCCGCCAGCACCGCGCCGGGCAGCGACCCCATGCCGCCCACGACCACCACCACGAAGCTGAGCACGAGGAAATCCATGCCCATGTGATAATTCGGTGGGTTGATCGGGCCATACATGACGCCGGCCAGCCCCGCGACCGCGGCCGCCACCCCGAACATGATGGTAAAGCGCCGGTCGATGTCGATGCCCAGCATCCCAACGGTTTCGCGGTCGGCCATGCCGGCGCGAACCACCATGCCGAAAGTGGTGAACTGGAGAAAACCGAATACGCCGCAGATCACCACCAGCGAGAAGACGAAATAACTGATCCGCCAGATTGGATAGGGCAGGTCCAGCCCCAGAACCGCGCCCACGTTGGCCACGCCCATCATGGCGTCGGGCGGCGGGGTCTGGATCGGGTTGGCGCCGAAATAGTATTTGACCACTTCCTGCAAGACGATGGCCAGGCCGAATGTCACCAGAATCTGGTCGGCGTGGGGACGCTTGTAGAAATGCTTGATCAGGCCACGCTCCATGATGAAGCCGATGGTCACCATCACCGGAATGGCAAAGATGATGGCAAGCGGAACCGACCAGTCGATGATGCTGCCGCCCACGTCGGGACCGAACCAGCTTTCGATATAAGGCACCTCGACCTTCAGCGGATTGCCCAGAAAGTCCTTCTTCGTTTCGTCGATGACGATATAGCTCAGCGACAGGATTTTCTGCATGGCGACGGCGCAGAAGGCACCGATCATGAACAGGGCGCCGTGGGCGAAATTCACCACCCCGAGCGTGCCGAAGATCAGAGTCAGGCCAAGGGCGATCAGGGCATAGGCCGATCCCTTGTCCAGGCCGTTGAGGATTTGAAGAAGAAAGGCGTCCATGGGCTCCACCTTGGATGGTCCGTGAAAGGGATTCCCCGGGACATGCCCGGGAAATCCGATTGTTTGCAAGCGGCCCGATCAGACGGGCAGCGCGCGTGGCCTGTCAGGCGCCCGGGTTGCACGACCCCAGATCGCCACCGGCGAACATCGGGTGATCCGGAGCATAGGTAACCTGATCGGCCGGGGTAACCTCGACGATTTCCAGCGTGTCGTAGGCCGACGTCGGGTTCTCGGCACCCTTCACGACCAGCACGTCCTTGAAGCACTGGTGGTCAGCGGCACGATACAGTGTCGGGCCGTTGCCCAGGCCGTCGAATTCGAAGCCTTCCAGGGCCTCGGCGACGCCGCAGGGGTTGAAGGTGCCGGCACGCTCGCAGGCGTCCGCGTAAAGCAGGACCTGAGCATAACAAGTCTGGGCCGAATTCGACGGCGGCTTGCCATACTTCTGACCGAAGGACTGAACGAAGGCTTTCGAACCCGCGTTGTCCAGCTGCCAGTTCCAGTTCATCGAGCCATACACGCCCTTGATGTTCTCGCCCGCACCAGCGGCCATCAGTTCCGAATACAGCGGAACGACGATCTTGAAGTCCTTGCCGTTGACGACCTTGTCGAGCAGGCCGAACTGAACAGCGTTGGTCAGCGAGTTGATCATGTTTCCGCCGTAGTGGTTCAGCACCAGCACGTCGGCGCCCGAGTTCAGAACCGGGGCGATGTAGGACGAGAAGTCGGTCGATGCCAGCGGGGTCTTGACCGTGTTGACGGTGTCCCAGCCGATTGCCTCGGTCGCCGCAACGATCGACTCTTCCTGGGTCCAGCCCCAAGTATAGTCGGCGGTCAGGTGATAGGCACGACGGTCGGCGCCATATTCCTTCTCAAGCACCGGGGCCAGGGCAGCGCCCGACATGTAGGCGTTAAAGAAGTGACGGAAGCCGTTGGCTTTCTTGTCCTTGCCGGTGGTGTCGTTCGAGTGGGTCAGACCCGCCATGAAGATGATGCCGGCTTCCTGGCACAGGCCCTGAACCGCGATGGCCACGCCCGAGGACGAGCCGCCGTTGATCATGATCGCGCCGTCTTTTTCGATCATCGACTTGGCCGATGCACGCGCCGCGTCCGACTTGGTCTGAGTGTCGCCGGTCACATAGGTGACCTTCTTGCCCAGGATGCCGTTGCCCTTCAGGGCGTTCGACGTGAAGGTGTTCAGGCAGCCGCCGTCGCCTTCGCCGTTCAGATGCTCGACCGCCAGCTTTTGCGCCAGCAGTTCGTCGTTGCCTTCGTCCGCATAGGGGCCGGTTTGCGGAACGTTGAAGCCCAGCGTCACGGTGCCGCCGGACGGCGCATTCGTGTAGCCGGCGTGCGACGCCGCGCTGAGATAGGTCGGCAGCGCAAGACCGGCGCCGGTGGCGGCACCCGTCTTCAGCAGGCCGCGCCGGGTAAAGTTGGATTTGGTCATGAAGTTCCTCCCGTTCAACCAAATTTCCCTTGTGCGCAATCCTCCGCGCGACAGGGGAATCCCTTAACAGGGCACTTTCGAGAATGCTCAGCGACAGAAAATTTCTCAACAACCATATTCAACGAAAGGATTTTTTTGTAAAGAATTGCACAAGGCATGTGACAGGGTTGTAAAGATTTTTTCGAAGGGCCGCTGAGTGTCTGAAACCAAACAAGAACTGGGCGCCGGGGCCGGTTCGCGTGTTCGCCAACGCCGGCTGGACCGCGGCATCAAGCAGGGCGAGCTTGCGCGGCGCCTTGGCATCTCGGCGGCCTATCTCAACCTGATCGAACATGACCGCCGGCGCATCGGCGGCAAGCTCTTGTCCGACGCCGCCCGCGCGCTGGAAGTCGAGCCCTCGGCGCTGATCCACGGGGCGGCCGGGGCGCTGTTGGACGACATCCGCTCGGCCGCGGCACTGGGCGGCGCTGCGCTGCCGGCGGATGAACGCGCGCGCGCCGACATCTTCGCCCAAAGCTTTCCGGGCTGGGCCGGGCTGGTGGCGGCACAGGCCCGGCGCATTGCCGAACTGGACCGCGCCATCCAGACCCTCAGCGACCGGCTGACCCACGACCCGTTTCTGTCGGAAAGCATTCACGAGGTGCTGACATCGGTGACCGCGATCCAGTCGACCGCCGCCATCCTGAAGGACCATGCCGAGATTGACCCGGAATGGCGTCAGCGCTTTCACCGCAACATGTTCGAAGACAGTGTCCGGCTGACCGACAGCGCCCAGACGCTGGTGGGCTATCTTGATGCCGGCGACCAGAGCGACCGCGCCTTCGCCACCCCGCAGGAAGAGGCCGAGGCCTGGCTTGATGCGCACGGCTGGCACATTCCCCGGCTGGAAGACTGCGCCCCCGGCGACATTGATACCGCCGTTGCGAACCTTGGCGCGCTGCCGAACAGCAGCGCCGGGCGGGCCCTGGTGTGGCAGGCGGCGCGACGCTATGCGGCCGACGCACGCCTCTTGCCGTTTGACCCGTTCCGGCGCGCGATCGACGCGACCGGGCCCGACCCCATGCGGCTGGCGCAGCGTTTCGATGTCGACCCGCTGACTGTGTTTCGCCGCATCGCCGCGATGCCCGACAACGTGGTCGGGCCGGTGGGGCTGGTTCTGTGCGACGGGTCGGGCACGCTGACCTTTCGCCGCCCCGTTCCGGGCTTTCCCCTGCCGCGTTATGGCGCTGGTTGCCCGCTGTGGCCGCTGTTTCAGGCGCTGTCGCGGCCGATGCAGCCGATTGCGCGGCCGGTCGAGATGACGGGGCGCCTGCCGCGCCGGTTCCGGGCGCTGGCACTGGCGCGTCCGGTTCACCCGGGCGGGTTTGCCGGCCCGGAAATCGTCGAGGCGGCGATGCTGCTGTTCGAGGCGCAAAGCCAACACGACGGCCCGTTCGATCCGGTCGGCGCGTCGTGCCGCATCTGCGCCCGCGACGCCTGCCCGGCCCGGCGCGAGCCGTCGATGGTTAGCAGTGGCGGCGGCGATTTGGCTGAAACCGCAACATTCGCCCGTGATAACGGCTGACAACACGCGCCGGGTTTTTGACAGGTGCCGGACCAGCGGCCATAGTCGGGCGCAATGTGGGGCATGACTGCCGGGGTGGGTGACAGATGGGAAAGCGTGTTCTCCTGATCGAGGATGAACCGAACATTACCGAGGCCATCCGTTTCATTCTGTCCCGGGACGGCTGGACAGTGGACACCCACTTCAACGGCGCCACGGCGCTGGAGGCGGTGGCGCGCCGCCAGCCCGATGTCGTGGTGCTGGACGTGATGCTGCCCAACCGGTCAGGCTTTGACATTCTGGCCGACCTGCGCGCCGGGCCGGAAACCCGGAATTTGCCGGTGCTGATGCTGACCGCCCGCGGCCAGAAACAGGACCGCGAGATGGCCGAGCGCCGGGGTGTGAACCGCTTCATGACCAAGCCCTTTTCCAACGCCGAGGTGCTGGACGCCGTGCGCGAGCTTTACGACGCGGCGTCGCTGGCCCCGTGAGCGGAACGCGGGAACCCGTCCTGCTCGAGCGGGAAAGCTATCGCCGCCGCCGGGTGCGGGACGCGGCCCGTTTTCTGCCGTTCCTGGGCGTCGTGCTGGTGTTTTTCCCGGCGCTGTGGACGCCCGAGGCGGCGGCGGAAGAGGCCGCGGGCACCGCGCAGCTGGCCTTTTACGTGTTCAGTGTCTGGTTCGCGCTGATCGCGATGGCCGTGATCCTGTCGCGGCAGCTGATGCGCACCTCTCCGCCCGAGACCGGGGCCGATGGCGGGCCCGAGGCCGGCTGATGCTGTCGTTCAACCTGCTTGTCGCGGTCTGCCTGAGCTATGTGGCTTTCCTGTTCGCGGTGGCGTTCTGGGCCGACCGGCGCGCGGCGCGGGGGCAGATCGGCTGGCTGCGCTCTCCGCTGGTCTATACCTTGTCACTGTCGATCTATTGCACGGCGTGGACCTTTTATGGCGCGGTCGGCAACGCGGCCCGGTCGGGGCTGGAATTCGTTACCATCTATCTTGGCCCGACGCTGGTGATGATCGGCTGGTGGGCGCTGCTGCGCAAACTGGTGCGCATCGGGCGCACGCAGCGCATCACCTCGATCGCCGACCTCATCTCGTCGCGCTATGGCAAATCCAACCTGTTGGGGGTGCTGGTCACTGTCCTCGCCGTGATCGGGGTCACGCCCTATATCGCGTTGCAGCTGCAATCGGTGACGCTGGCCTTCGCGGTCTTCGCGGAAAACTCGGCCACGGTGGGGTCCGGCCTGCCGGGGTTCGCCGACGTCAAGACAACGGCGCTTTGGGTTGCCGGCGGGCTGGCGGTTTTTACCCTGATCTTCGGGACCCGCAGTCTGGATGCCAACGAACGCCACCATGGCATCGTGATCGCCATTGCTGTCGAGGCGGTGGTCAAACTGGTGGCGCTGGTGGCCGTTGGCGCCTTTGTGGTTTGGGGCATTGCCGGCGGCACCGGAGAAATCGTGCGCATGATCGAGGCTTCGCCGATCGCGCAGTGGGAAGTGTCGGGCAGCCGCTGGATCACACTGACCTTCCTGTCGGCGGCGGCCTTTCTGACCCTGCCGCGCATGTTTCAGGTGCTGGTGGTGGAAAACGCGCATGAACGCCACCTTGCCACCGCCAGCTGGGCCTTTCCGCTGTATCTGTTCGCCCTGTCGTTGTTCGTGGTGCCCATCGCTGTCGTGGGGCTGGCGACGCTGCCAGAGGGGGCGAACCCGGACATGTTCGTCCTGACCGTTCCGCTGGAACATGGGCGCAACGGCCTGGCGATGCTGAGTTTTCTCGGCGGGTTTTCCTCGGCCACGTCGATGGTGATCGTGGCGGCGCTGGCCGTGGCGACGATGGTGTCCAACCATGTGGTGGTGCCGCTGTGGCTGTCGGTGCGCGCGGGCGGGGCCTCGGTCTCGGGCGACGTGAGGACCCTGGTGCTGCGCGCGCGGCGGGTGTCGATCGGGGCGGTGCTGCTTTTGGGCTATCTCTATTACCGGGTGTCGGGCGGCGGCGCGGCGCTGGCGTCGATCGGGTTGATTTCCTTCGCGGGCGTTGCGCAGGTGCTGCCGGCGATGTTGGGCGGGCTGTTCTGGCGCGGCGGCACACGGGTGGGCGCGGCGTTGGGCGTCACCATCGGCACCGGGGTGTGGCTTTACACGCTTTTCCTGCCCAGCTTTGGCGTCAACGCGGCGATGTCGGTAAGCTTTCTGTCCGAGGGGCCGTGGGGCATTGGCTGGCTGCGGCCCGGCGCGCTGTTCGGCATTCACGGGATGGACCCGGTCGTGCACGCGGTCTTCTGGTCGATCACCCTGAACGCGCTGGCCTATTTCCTTGGCTCGCTGGTCAGCTTTCCGCGCCCGCTGGAACGTCTGCAGGGGGCCGAGTTTGTCAATGTCCACCGCTATGGCACGTCGTTGCGGGGGTGGTCGGCCACGGCGGCCGAGGCCGAAGACCTGCTGATCATGGCCCAGCGCATTCTGGGCGCGGAAGAATCGCAGGCGCTTTTCCAGTCCGAGGCCCGGCGCCAGGGGAAAGAGGGCTTTCTGCCCGACACCTCGCCCGAATTCATCGAGCGGCTTGAGCGCGAGCTTGCCGGGTCCGTCGGCGCCGCCACCGCCCATGCCATGGTGGGGCAGATCACCGGGGACGTGGCGGTGTCGGTCGAGGAACTGATGCGCGTGGCCGACGAGACTGCCCAGATCATGGAATATTCCAGCCAGCTCGAGGCCAAATCGGCCGAACTGACCCGCACCGCCGGGCAGCTGCGCGAGGCCAATACCAAGCTGCAGCAACTGTCGGTGCAAAAGGACGCGTTTCTCAGCCAGATCAGCCACGAATTACGCACGCCGATGACCTCGATCCGCAGCTTCTCGGAGATATTGCGCGACGGTGACACGCTGGGCCCGGAAGAGCGCACGAAGTTTTCGTCCGTCATCCACGACGAAGCGCAAAGGCTGACGCGGCTGCTTGACGGTCTGCTGGACCTGACCGTTCTGGAAAGCGGGCGGGTGACGCTGAACCTGCAAGAGATGCGACTGTCCGATGTCATCGAGCGTGCCGTCGACGCGGCGCGCCCGCGCATGTCGGGCCTGACCATCCTGCGCGAGGGCGACGACCCGAAGATCGTGCTGCGCACCGACGCCGACCGGCTGGCGCAGGTGTTCATCAACCTCATTGCCAACGCCGGAAAATACTGTGATGCGCCCGACCCGCAGCTTCGGGTCAAGGTGCGCAACGGGGCGGGCCACGTTCGGGTCGATTTCGTCGATAACGGTGCCGGGGTTCCACGTCAGGCGCAGAATGTGATCTTCGAGAAATTCTCGCGCCTGTCCGACACCCGCGCCGCCGGCGGCGCCGGTCTGGGGCTGGCCATCTGCCGCGAGATCATGGCCCGGCTGGGCGGCAGTATCGTTTATCTTCCCGGGCAGGGCGGGGCGGCGTTCCGGGTGACGCTGCCGGTGGCGCAGGCCGCCGACGCGGCCTGACCGTCAGTTCGCCGCGGCCATCGCTTCAAGCTGAGGGCGCAGGCCCGCGATGTCATAGCCGGCCTCGGCCGCCATGGCGACGATGTCCCCGGCCGGGCGCTGGCCGACCTGGCCCAGAGCCCAGATGATGGTCGAGCGGGTGCCGGTGCGGCAATAGGCAAAAACCGGGCCGGCGGCGGCGGCGGCA
>Ga0114932_10003474_pt1 | contig 15424 bp, 11 predicted proteins | sample 2SBtaG_2_FD_87286 | JGI IMG/M metagenome (GOLD analysis project Ga0114932, IMG submission 87286) | Deep subsurface microbial communities from Kolumbo volcano to uncover new lineages of life (NeLLi) - 2SBTROV12_ACTIVE470 metaG | ecosystem: Environmental > Aquatic > Marine > Volcanic ...
CGTTCACGGTGGTGCCCGTGCCCGGGCTGTCGATCTCGGCGTCGGGAGGTGTCCCGACAGACCAGGCGATGGACTCGGAGCACACCGCCCCGAGGTCGTCTTCGACGCGGAGGGCGATCTGGTGGGTTCCGATCGACAGGGACGAGGTGCTCACCCCCGTCGAGCCGTCGCTGGAAGCGTCGGACGTCGACAAGCTGCCGTCGCGGTCGCTGGACCAGGACAGCACGAGCCGCTCGGGCCCGATGTCGACGTCGCCGACCGAGCCGCGGAAGGTGACCTCCGCGCCGGACTCGCTCGAGCCTCCCGACGCGGGCTCGTCGATGGTGCAGGTGGGCGGCGAGTTGGGCGGTCCGACGGTGACCACCACGCCGTCGCTCCCGGTCTTTCCGGAGCTGTCCTGCGCCCACAGGGTGAGGGCGTGGTCCCCCTCGGCCAGGTAGCCGTAGCCGAGCACGCCGCCGTCGGCGTCAGGCTGCCCGTCCACGTCGAGGCCCTCGCCGGCGTCGTCCTGCCACCAGACCACGAGGTCCTCGGCGAGGTCCTCCCCGTCGCTGACGATCCCCTCGAAGACCACCAGCACGTCGCTGTAGAGCGGCTCGTCGTCGGTCGGGGAGGTGAGCTCGACGACGGGCCGGTCCGTGGGCACGACCGTGAGCGCCACGGCGTCGGAACCGGCCGCGCCTTCGGGGTCCTTGACCTCCATCGTCACGTCGCCTCCGTTGACCTGGAGGGTGAGGTCGCAGGAGGTGGTGCCGTCGGCTTCGGGCACCTGGCCGGTGCAGGCGCGCTCGCCGTCGACGTACCAGTTGACCACCAGGTCGGACGGATCGTGGTCCGGGTCGGAGGCGCTGCCGAAGAAGCTCTCTGTGTAGCCCTCGAGCACCTCGCTGCCGTCGACGTGGCTGGTGATGGCCGCCAGCGGCTCGTTGTTGAAGCGGGTGACCGCCTGGTCCGAGCATGCGAGAAGGGCGAGCAACACGGCGCCTCCGTTCTCTCAGGGTAGCGTGCGGCGCCGTCCCTGTGCGCGGTGTCGTAGACTGCGCTCCGATGCTGGCCCGGCGCCACATGCTGGCCCTCGGGGCCTTCTTCGCGTTCTCGTTGATGCCCGTGTTCACGCGGGCCGCCGACGCGCCCGTGATCACCATCGCTGCCTGGCGGGCGGTGTTGGTGGCCCTGGTGTTCGGGGCCTGGGCGTTCTGGAAGGAAGGCGGCAGCGCGGCGTTGGTCCCGCAAGGCGCCGCGCGCAAGCTCGGTGTGCTCTACGGTCTGGCGCTCGCGCTGGCGTCGTCGACCTTCGTGGCGGGCTACGCCTTCACCACCGCGGCGAACACGATCTTCCTGCACAACCTGGCGCCTGCGGTGGCCTTCCCGCTGGCGTGGTGGGCCTTCCGCGAGCGCCCGTCGGCGACGGCGCTCACGGGCGCAGCCGTCGCCGTGCTGGGGGTCGGCCTGCTGAGCGGCGTGTCGCTCTTCCAGTTCTCGCACATGGCCTCCACGCGTTTCCTGCTCGGGGACTTCCTCGCCTTCGTGTCGGCCATCGGGTACGCCGCGGTGCTCGTCTGCACCCGGGCCACCCGGCGCGCCGACACGCCGATCCTGGGAACGCTCTGGGTCGCGTGGGTGGTTGCGGCGACCGTGCTCTGCGTGGTGGCGCTGGCCACCGACGGCCTCGCCATCTCGGGGGTGGCCCTGGCGTGGGTGCTCGGGCTCGCGGTGGTGAGCACCAACGTTCCGTTCTGGCTGCTGAACCTCTCCATGCGGGAGATCGGCGCCGGCCTCGCCGCGGTGCTGTCGCTGTCCGAGGTGGTCTTCGTGACCCTCCTCGGCGTCGCGCTCTACGGGGAGAACCTGGCGCCCATCGGCTGGATGGGCGGGGTGTTGGTCACGGTGGGCGTGCTCTACCCGCTCCTCGTTCGAGACGACGTGTCGGGTGCGGCCTCCGGGGCACGGCTGCCGCCGGAGACCCTCGGGCGTCGCTGGTCGCGTCTCGGCCTCGGGCTGCTGCTTGTCAACGTGGGGGCGGCCCTGGCGTTGATCGAGGGCCTCGGCGCGGGGGCGCTGTTGGCCTGGGGAGGTCTCGCCTGCTTCGCGAGGCTCGGTGCCGGGCCGTTGAGCGATCTGCTCGGCGGTCGCTTCGCAGGGGCGGTCCGGTGGGCGCTCGGCGCGCTGGCTGTCGTGGTGTTGGCAGGGCTCGGACTGCGCGGAGGGTGGGACGACCCCTCCGGTTCGCTGGTCGCCGCCACCCTGGCCGGAGTCGCCTGGCTGGCTTCCGGTCGGCTGGCTGCTGGCGAGGGCGAGGATCGCGACGCGCGGCCGCTCGGTCGGCTCGGGTTGGCGGCCTTCGTGGTGGGCCAGATCCTGGCTGTGGGCCAACACCCCGCCGGGGTCTGGCTGCAGCTCGTGGCGGCGCTCGCCTGGGGCGTGGAGGCCTGGGGCGTGGTGCTGGGAGCCGTGCGCGGCGCGGCGCCGAGCGCCCTGGATCGCCTGGGTGACCACCTCTCGGGCCGCTGGGCGTGGGGCGCTGTGGGTGTGGCGTGGCTGCTCGGCGGTGTGGTGGCCGTGCCGCCTGGCCACCACGCGGTCGTCGAGCGCTTCGGGGCGCCGTTGCCGGAGGCGGCCGATGCTGGCCTGTTGGTGCGCCTGCCCCCGCCCTTGGAGCGGGTGCGCCTCGTCGACACCGCCGGTGTGCGCTCTTCGGTCCTCACCAGCGGCGACACCCCCTTGCTGTGCGGCGACCAGTCCATGGTGGCGGTGAGCGCCAGCGTGCATTGGATCGTCGCCGACCCCCACGCCTGGCTCTACGGCGCGGCGGAGCCCGAGCGGACCCTGACGACCGCGGGACGCTCCGCGCTGGTCGACGCCCTGGCGCGCCGCACCCACGACGAGGTGCTCACGGTGGGAAGGGCTGCGCTCGGCGACGAGCTGGTGGCCCGCGCCCAGACCGCCGCCGACCACGCCGGGCTCGGCATTCGGGTGCAGGATGTGCACCTCGCCTCGGCGTCTGTGCCAGCCCAGGTCACCGCAGCGTTCCTGGACGTGATCTCCGCCGACGAGGAACGCTCCCGCAGCGTCAACCTGGCGGAGGCCTACGCGACGGACGTGCTGCCGCGCGCACGGGGTGACGCGCTGGCCTTGCTCGAGCAGGCGCAGGGCGACGCCATCGCGCTGGCGGCGCGCGCGGAGGCCTCGGCCGAGCGTGTCGTAGCCATCGCGGACGGCGGCGCCGCGGCCCCCGAGCTCACCCGACGCCGGCTGAGGCTGGAGGCGCGGGTCGAGAGCGTGGGGTCTGTTGTCGTGGCGCCGGTAGGCGTGCAGATCTGGCTGGGCGGCTCGCCCGTGACGGTGGAGGAGCGATGAAGGCTCTCTTGGCGGGAGTGACGGCCGTGGTGTTGGCGGCGTCGTCGCTCTACACGCTCGACGCGCGCGAGGTCGCCGTGGTGACCAGCTTCGGAGCGCCCGTGGAGACCGTCACCGAGCCCGGGCTGAAGCTGCGCGCGCCCTGGCCGCTCCATCAGGTGGTGCGCTTCGACAGCCGGGCTCGGCTCCTCCAGGTGCCGGGCACCGAGGTGCTCACCGCCGACAAGAAGAACCTCGTGGTCGAGGCGTATGCAATCTGGAAGGTCGCGGATCCCCAGACCTTCCTCGAAGCGGTGGGCAGCGCCGAGGTGGCCGAGGCGAGGCTGAGCGATCTCGTGGTCTCGCGCCTGGCGTCCACCCTGGGCGAGACCGCCTACGAGGACCTGCTGCGAGTCACCCCTGAGGTGGGCGATCTGCTGCCTGGAGCCGCCTTGCAGGGCGTTGCGGTCGTCGCGCGGGAGCGCCTGGGCATCGACGTGCTCGACCTGCGCATCGGGCACCTGGGACTGCCGCTCCAGAACGAGCAGTCGATCTACGAGCGCATGCGCGCGGAACGCCTCCGCATCGCGAACCAGTACCGGAGCGAGGGCGAAGAGCAGGCCACCCGCATCCGCGCCACCGCCGACCGCCAGGCCGCGGAGATCCTGGCGGCCGCCGAGCGCGACGCCAGCGGCATCACGGCCCGGGCGGAGGGCGCGGCCGCGCGGGTCTATGCGTCGGCCTACCGGCAACACCCGGACTTCTACGGCTTCCTCAGCGAGCTCGAAGCGTCCACGTCGGTGCTCGATGAGGACGCCGTGCTGGTGCTCTCGCCCGACGACCCGCTCCTCGGCGCGCTCCGGGACGGCCCATGAGGTGGCTGGGCCTCGTCGGGGTGCTGGCCCTCGGCGCCTTCGCGGCGAGCGGCGTGATGTTCGTCGACTCCGACGAGGTGGCCGTGGTGTACCGCCTGGGAGCGGTCGATCGAAGCGTGGCCTCGGGCCTGGGGCTCCGGCTTCCCTGGCCCTTGGAGACCGACGAGCGCGTCGAGGTGTCGACGGTCCGCCGCGCCCTGATCGACGAGCGTCGCCTCCTCACCGGCGACACGAACCTCGTCGACGTCGCCCTGGTCGCGCAGTACTCGGTGTCGGACCCCGTGGCCTTCTCGGTCGCCCTCTCGGACCCCGACGGGGTCGTGGTGGACTCGGTCATGGCGGCGGTCACGGAGATCGTCGCCACCGTCGAGGTCGACACGCTCCTGACCACGGGGCGAGGCGCGCTCGAACAGGGCGTGCGCGCGGCCGCACAGGCCCGCCTCGATGCCCTCCACGCTGGTGTGGCGCTCGCCAGCGTGGAGGTGGCGAAGCTGGCTCCGCCCCCTGCGGTGGTCGATGCGTTCAACGACGTGAGCTCCGCACGCGGAGACCGGGAGACCCTGGCCCTGAGCGCCGAGGGCTACGCCAGCGAGGTCGTGCCGGAGGCTCGCGGCACCGCGGCCCGTTGGGTGGAGGAGGCGACCGGGAGCGCGTCGCAGGTCACGGCCCGGGCGCAGTCCGACAGCACCCGGTTCCTCGAGCTGGCCGGGCAGGACGACCCCTCCCTGCGCTGGGAGCTCTGGAAGAAGGCCGCAGCCGAGGTGGGCCGGTCGGCCGATGTTCGGGTTGCCCGCGCTGGCACCCAGCTGGTGCTTCCGGCCCCTCCGTCCCGCTGAGTCGGTGGCGGCATCGGCCCCTCCGCCGCGTGTTGCCGCTGGCCGCCCGCGCTACGCTCGCCTCGTGAAGCAGCTCAAGTTCATCGCCGTCGTCGTCGTGCTCCTGAACCTCGCAGTGGTCGCCTGGCTGCTGCTCCGGCACGAGGACACCACGCCCCAGGCGCTCGACGAGGTGGTGGCCGACCTCGCCGAAGACAACACGATGGCGGCGGCTCGCTACGACCTCACGGATCGCGCTGGGGAGCTCAACCTCATCCTGATCTCGCTGGATGCCCTGCGCTGGGACCGCACGGGGGTGGCCGGCAACCCGGACGGGCTCACCCCCAACCTGGACGCCTTCGCGGAAGAAGCGGTGGTCTTCACGGACGCGACGTCCGCGGCGCCCTGGACCCTCCCGAGCCACATGAGCGTGTGGACAGGTCGGTGGCCGAGCGTTCATGGGGTCACGAACAAGCTCAAGCTCCTGGGCAGCGATCAGATGGCCGAGACGGCCCTCTCGCCGGGCATCGAGACCTACCCGGACCACCTGATGAGGCAGGGCTTCACCGCGGCGGGGTTCACCGGGGGGGCCGGCGTGCAGGGTCGCTACGGCTTCGGCCGCGGCTTCGAGACCTACCTCGACGACCGCTACTTCGGTGGGCTCGACTACTCGGTGCCCGCTGCGCTGGCCTGGGCCGACGAGCACCGTTCGGAGCGCTTCTTCCTGTTCCTGCACGGCTACGACACCCACGGTCAGTACGACCTCGCCGACGGGGAGCTGTCGGGCATCGCCTACGAAGGAGAGCTCAACGGGAGCAAGGACGAACAGGCCGAGCTGCGGGAGGGCGGCCTCGACGCGATCGCCGCCCCGGGCGACGAGCCCTCGGTCGCCTCGCTGGACGCGGCCGACGCGGCCTTCCTCGAGGCGGTCTACGACAAGAAGGTCCGCAACGCCGACGACAGGCTGGGCACCTTCCTCGGCCGCCTCCGCGCGATGGGCCTCTACGAGAACTCGGTCATCGCCATCATGTCCGACCACGGCGACGAGTTCATGGAACACGGCTACGTCGACCACGGGCCCACCCTCTGCCAGCACCAGCTCCACGTGGCGATGATGGTGCGCTTCCCCGGCTACGAGCGGCGCCAGGACGTGGACACGCCCGTGCGGACGATCGACCTCTTCCCGACGCTCTTCGACGCGATGGGGCTGAGCGGGCCGGGCGGCGTGGACGGGGTGTCGCGGTTGCCGCTCTTGCGCGGCGAGGACCAGCCGATCGATGTGTTCGCCGAGACCGACTACCGGCTCTTCGTGCACCGGCGCATGATCCGGCAGGGCGACTGGAAGCTCACCCTGGACCTGCAGGACGGCGGGCGTGAGCTCTTCTACCTGCCCGACGACCCGGACGAGCAGAACGATCTGTCCAGCTCGGAGCCACGGCGCACCTACGAGATGGAGCAGGCCCTGCGCAGCTGGATGGCGGACACGCGCACCAACCCGCAGGACTACCTGGGCCTGAAGCAGAATCCGATCGAGATCTTCTGAGCGTGCCGACCCCGTCCGTCTTCGCGGCGCTCCGGGAGCGGCGGCCGCCCCCCTACCTCGACTTCCGCGCGCGCGTCGGTGAGCTGGTCCTCGTGGTGTCCTCGTCGCGAGGGGGCTCGAGCGTCTTCACCGAGATGTTGCGCCACGTGCCGGAGCTCAACGCCCTCCGAGCGGAGGTGAACCCGTTCCTCCGGCTCGCCGGGGCCGAGGGACCGGACGACGACGGCCTCGACGCCGGTGCGGCCTTCGACGGCGCCACCCTGGATGCCGAGCTCGCGCTGGACGCCGGGCGGTGGTCCGGGCTCGACGAGCGGGGCGTCGAGGCCTTCGGCCTGGACCTGACCTGGAGGCTCGCGGCCCAGTGGCCCGAGGAGCGCTTCGATCCCGAGCACGTGGTGCGCTGGACGCGGGCCGCGCTTCCGATCGACGACCTCGTGGGCTTCCACCTGCGCGTGCTGGCGTCGGTGCGCCGCCAGCACCCGGCGGTGGACCCCTGGTACTACGACATCGCCCCCGAACGGGTGGCAGCGGCCTTCCCCGAGCTGCCCCGTCCGAGCGGTCCCCCCAGCGGGAGCGTGCTCGAGGAGCCCCCCTTCGTGCTCGTGCAGCCGTGGCATGTAGCCACCCCGTCGGAGCTGGCGGAGCGGCCCCTGGTGGTGAAGACCCCGAGCAACGCCTACCGCCTCGACTGGTGGCGCGCGGCCTTTCCCGCGGCGCGGCTCCGCATCCTGCACCTGGTACGCAACCCGGCGGCCTCCATCAACGGTCTGTACGACGGCTGGCGCTACCGGGGCTTCCACGCCCACCAGGTCGGTGGCCTCGACATCGATGGCTACAGCCACCTGCCCGGCGGGCGGACGTGGTGGAAGTACGACCGCCCGCCCGGCTGGCGCGCCTACCGTGCGGCACGCCTCGAGGAGGTCTGCGCCTTCCAGTGGCGCTCCGCCCACCGGCATGCTCTGGACTGGCTGGCTGCTCACCCCGAGGTCGACCGGCTGCGCGTGCGCTTCGAGGACGTGGTGGGAGAGCCCGACGTGCGCCGAGAGGCCCTGGACCGCCTGGGGGGCTGGCTCGGGCTGGCTCCTGGTGGCGCGCTCCAGCGCATCGGCGACGCCGGGCTGCCACCGATCATGGCCACCGATGCCCCTCGCCAGCGGCGCTGGTTCGCGCGTGCCGAGATGCTGGGCCCGGTGTTGGACGACAACGTCCGGGGGCTGGCGTGTGACCTCGGCTACAACGGGCAGGACCACTGGACGTAAGCGCGGTCAGCTCGCTATCCTTGCCCCACAGAAGGGAGCCGACATGGCCAGTCGTTCGCTCGCATCCTGGCTCTACACGGATGCGAACTCGGACATCGATCAGCACTACCGCAACGTGATGCGGGAGCAGGACAAGGCGCCGGAGGCCCTCGACAAGGCGAAGCCGCGCTTCACGCTCGTGGTCGGCCCATCACCGTTCTCGATGCCGCGCGGCTGGGAGTTCTTCCTGACCTCGCCCTACGAGGGTGCCACCTACATCTCCACCGTCCTGGTCAACGCCGGCTACCCGGTGCGCATCATCGACGTTCGCTACAGCGTGGACCCGCGCGGCGAAGCCCTTCGCGGCATCCTCGAAGGCACCGACGTGTTGGGGGTCTGCACCTTCGAGGACAACTTCCCGTTCGTGCGCGAGCTCATGGCCGACGTCAAGCGTGCCGCGCCCGACATGCCCATCATCTGCGGTGGCTCGCTGGTCACCTCGGTGCCCCACATCTTCATGGAGCACACCGACTGTGACGTGGCCGTGATCTCCGAGGGTGAGATCACCATCCTCCAGGTCATGGAGCTGTACAGCGCCGGTCTCTGGGGGCTCGACAACACCGACGAGCTCGAGCAGGTCCGTGGGGTCTGGTACCGCGACGCGGAAGGGAAGGCGGTCCACACGCCGCCGCGCGGTCAGCTGATGGACCTGGACTGCCTGCCCAAGATGAGGCTCGACCTCTGGCCGCAGTACCACTCGGCGCAGGGTCTCCAGCCTCAGATCATCTCCAGCTACAGCCGTGGCTGCAAGATGGACTGCAGCTTCTGCTACCGCACGACGCCGATGGAGCGTGCGAAGTCCCCCGAGAAGCTCGACGAGGAGCTCGGATGGCTCAAGGAGCAGTACGGCACCGAGTTCATCTTCTTCGTGGACCTGACCTTCACCAGCCACAAGAAGCAGACGCTCGGCATCCTCGATGCGATCAAGCCCCACGACCTCCGCTGGACCTGCCTCACACGCTGCGCTGACGTCGACGAGGAGCGCCTGACCGCCATGAAGGACGCGGGCGCCGACATCGTGCTCTACGGGGTCGAGAGCCTCGGCAAGGACATCCTCAAGGAGGCTCGGAAGGGCAACACCGAGAACATCACGCTGCGCGCCCAGCGCCGCACCTACGAGGCCGGTCTCCGCTTCGGCGGCCTGCTCATCGTGGGCCTGCCCGGCGAGACCGAGGAGTCGATGGAGCACATGTGCCAGTGGCAGGAGGAGAACCGTGACCTGACCCGCGTGAAGTACCTCTCCGCCATGCCAGGCACCACGGTCTACAGCGATGGCCTCGCCAAGGGCTACCTCAAGGGCGAGGTCGAGCACCTGAACTGGCTCAGCATCGAACAGGCGCTCCACCAGGACGAGTTCATCAACTACAACGGGCTGGCCGAAGAGAAGCTGCGGAACTGCTACAAGCGGCTCTACGACTGCTACACGCCCGGCCCGGTGATGGACTTCAAGCACTGGCCGGAGCACTTCACCTACCACGACCCCAACCCGCACGAAGGCAACGACGCGGCGGTGGAGTACGCCCAGCAGTACAACTGCCCCGACAAGTGGCGGGCGGGTTTCGCGTCGGCGAGTCCCTACATGATCCCGGGCTCCGATCGCTTCACGCTCAAGCGGATCGGCGCGCCCGACAGCCAGGTCGTGGGCGGCGCCAGCTCGTCGTGGGCGGAAGCCAAGCGCCTCTCGTGCATGGAGGCCGCCAACGCCATGGTGACGGTGGCGCAGGCCAAGTAGACCGATTCCGGATCGGCTAAGCCCGGTCCATGAAGATCGACCGCATCGAGCTGTTCCACGTTGCGGTGCCGCTGCCCGCGCCCTTCCACCCGTCCTGGATCCCGGGCTTCCGGCAGACCGACAACCGCTTCGATCTTCTGCGCCTCGAGACCACCGACGGCATCGTGGGGTGGAGCGCCGCGCCGCGCATGGGCTTCGAGCGCCGCGGTCTCGGAGCGCTCCTCGGCCCTTACCTGCTGGGCGAGCGCGCCGACGACATCCCCACGGTGCTGCAGCGCATCCGCGAGATGAGCTACCTGGGTTGGCGCGTGGGCTGGCTCGAGGCGGCGTGTTGGGACATCCTCGGAAAGGCCGCTGGCAAGCCCGTCTACGAGCTGCTCGGGGGCCACGGAGGGCGCGTGAAGCTCTATGCCTCGACCGGCGAGGTCCGGTCGGGTGCGGCGCGCGTCGAGGAGGTGCAGGCGCGGGTCGAGGAGGGCTTCGACACGGTGAAGCTCCGGGTGCACGACTGGACCCTCGAGCAGGACCTCGCGCAGATCCGGGAGACCCGCGCGGGGGTCGGCGACGCGGTGGCCTTCGGGGTCGACGCGAACCAGGGGTGGCGGGTCGCGGCCATCGCCGACGCCCCTCGCTGGGACCTGGAGCGCGCCACGGCCTTCTGCAAGGAGGCGGAAGCCCTGGGCTTCTCGTGGGTCGAGGAGCCGCTGCCCAACGACGACTACGCGGCCATGGCGGAGCTCCGGTCACGGGTGGGGGTGCCCATCTCCGGCGGTGAGCTCAACAGCTCCAGCCTCCCGGAGTTCGGCGTGATGATCGAGAAGGGCTGCCTGGACTGGTACCAGCCCGACGCCGTGATGACCGGCGGCGTGGCGTCCACCCTCGCCATCGCCAAGAAGGTCCAGGCGGCCGGCCACAAGTACAGCCCGCACACGTGGACCAACGGCATCGGCTTCGCGATCAACCTGCAGGTCTACGCGGCCAGTGGGCAGGACGGCACGGTGCTCGAGTACCCCCTCGACCCTCCGGGGTGGGTGCCGGAGGCGCGGGACGGCCTCATCGCTCCGTGGGCCCACGACCGCGGCCACCTCGACCTGCCCACGGCCCCTGGCCTGGGCTTCGAGATCGATCGGTCCGCCCTGGCGCGCTTCGGGACGCGCTTCTACCTGGGCACCAAGGTGAGGGTGGCGGTGTCGGCGGTGCTCGACCGGGGCTTGTCCGAGGCCAAGCAGCTCGGGGCGGTTCGCGACAAGCGGCTGGCCGAGCGCGCGGCGGGGCTCGCGACCTCGACGCCAGAGAGCGCGGCCCGTGCGGGCCTGGCGGCGGTGGGCCTGTAGGCGGACGCCGCGGAGCCCGATAGACGGCGGCTCCGGAGGCCGCCTTGTCCGACATCGTGCACGACCACTTCACCGCCCGCGCCGAGCGCTACAACCGCTCCTCGAGCTGGGTCACCGACCCTGCGTTGGGGCAGCGCATGGTCGACCTGCTCGAGGCCGGACCGGACGATGCCGTGCTCGACGTGGCGTGCGGAACGGGGCTGGTGTCGCGCCTCTTCACCGGCCGGGTCGGTCGGCTGGTGGGCTATGATCTCACCGACGCCATGGCCGCGCAGGCCGAGCCCGCGCTCGACGAGCTGGTGATGGGGCGGGCGGAGGACATGCCCTTCCCCGACGCCACCTTCGACCGGATCGTCTGCCGTCAGGGCACCCAGTTCATGGACGATGCGGCTGCCGCTCGTGAGATGTTCCGCGTCCTCAAGCCGGGCGGGCGGGTGTTGCTCGTGAACCTCTGCGCCTACGGCGACGAGGACCGCGACGAGTACTACGAGATCCTCCGCTGGCGGAACCCTGCGCGGCGGAACTTCTACCTGCGCGAGGACCACGTCACCCTGCTCGAGCGCGCCGGCTTCTCGAACGTGGTGGTGCACGAGTACGTCAGCATCGAGGACGTGGACGCCTGGAGCGACAACGGCGCCATCGAGGAGAGCCGACGGGAGAACATCCGGAGGGTGTACCGAAACGCCAGCCCGGCGTTTGCGCGGCTCCACTCGGTTCGAAGCGAAGACGGCAGGCGCTGGTTCGACCACATGCTCTTCGGCCTCGCGCTCGGTCACAAGTAGAAAGGGACGGGCCGCCCGCCGTCGCTCGGGGAGCGGTGGGGTCGTACCACCGCCCGGACATGCCTTCCCTTGCGCGCCCGGAGCTCGACAGGCGGCCCGTCGCCTCGGCCTGAACGCCGAAGCGGGCCCATCTGTTCCGCTTCAGTGCCGTGCGAGGATGCCGGTCAGGCACCCCAGTCCACCGGCGGCCGCCAGGTACTCGGTGATGTGCGCCTCGTGCACCTCGACGCCAGCCGCCTCGTAGCGAGCCCGGCATGCCGGGTTCTGCGAAGGCAGCAGGATGGTTCGGGGCGCGAGCGTGACGAAGTTCATGCCGCCCCCCGTGCCCGACTCGGGCGACTCCTCCAGATCCAGGGGAGCGATGCCCAGGTCGTCGAGCAGCCCGGTCAGCTCCGGGCTGCCGTGTGCGGGCCGGTGGGCTGCCAGGTCGGCGTCGATCAGGTTGACCACCCCGAGCAGGTGCTGCACACCACTGGCGGGCATGGGCACCTCCACCAGGTCGACCCCGAGCTCGGCGAGGACCCCGCGCAGGCGAGCTGCCGCGGCCTGGTTGGTGCGCAGCCCGGTGCCGACAGCCACCAGGTCTGGACGCAGCCAGAGGGCATCGGCACCCTCGAAGGTCTCCTGGCCACGGAAGGAGGCCAGCAGAGGCACACCGAGGCGGGCGAGGGCCTCGGCCACGCCCCGCTCCTCGCCCGCTCGCTGAGCGGCCGCTGGGCGCGCGAGCACGGCGCCCTCCGGCGTCATCAGGAAGAGGTCGCGCAGGAAGATGCTGTTGGGCGGCTGCGGAAGCGACGGGCGGCACACGTGCACCGCGACGCCGAGTGACTCGAAGCGATCCACGAGGGCGCGGTACTCCGCCCTCATCTGGGTGAGGTGGGGACGCCGCAGCATCAGCCAGCGGTCCGGGTCGCCGGTGAAGTCGAGGCTGTCGGGTGGCCAGGCGAGCAGCACCGCCTCCAGCGGCGCGACCTCGCTTGCGACGGCGTGGGACGCCCAGAGGGAGCCGAGCTCGTCGGCGTGGGACTGGGCGCGCGGCTGCCAACCGGCCCCACCGAAGGTCGCTGGAAGGCTCATCGGGGCATCCTCGTGGTCAGCTCGAGCCAGCTCATGGTCGCAGCACGACCCCAGCGGCGCCAGTGGTTCTTGTCGGTGCGGAGGCTGCGGAGCTCGACCTGCGCGTGCCAGATCTCGTCACGGAGCCGGTGCACCACCCGTGCCCGCAGCCCCGTCGGTGCCACGCCGACGTCCGGGTACTCCAGCTCGTAGTCGAGCCGCCGCATCGTCGCCGCCGCGATGGCCTCGACGTCGCGGATCTCCTCGTCGGACAGCTCCTCGCGGTACTTGCCCTGGTTGGAGGCCTGGATGGGCGACGCGGTCTTCTGCCAGTCTCGAGAGAGGCTGGCGCCCTTCCGGGCCGCGCCGGTCTCGTGGAAGCTCGTCATCGAGTCGGCGTGGTCCTCGCCGAGGAAGCGACAGACCCGGCGCAGCTGCAGGTCGGGAGCGCTCAGCAGGTCCTCGTAGCGCAGGCGCAGGACCACCTGGGCCCCAAGCCGCTCTTCGAGCGCGAGTCCTTCGGCCTGCTGGGCGGTCCAGAGCGCAGCGGTCCGCACCGGATCGAAAGGGGAGAACACCGACTTCCGTGAGCTCACGGCGACGTCGCGCGGGTCACGCACGAGCCAGATGAAGCGCGCCTCGGGGTCGCGCGCCAGCACGCGATCGGCGTGGTGGACCATGAAGGTGCTCTTGCAGCCCCAGCGCGCCTTCCGGGTGTGCTCCAGGTACTGGTCGTAGAAGGCGCAGGTGGCGCCCAGCAGGTCGCGGGGGTTCGCTTCGCGCACCACGCGGTCCGTGTCGACGGCGATCTCCCACGGGTAGATGTGCACCCGGAGCAGGCGCTGCATGTCGAGCACGAGCGCGCGAAACCGTCGCTCGTCCTCCAGGTCCCCGTAGCGACGCTCCAGGTGGGCGAAGTACTTGAAGAAGTGTGGCGGGTGCGGGACGGCGATGCGCGGGTGCGCGTTCAGGATCACGCGCATCAGGTTCGAGCCGCTGCGCTCGGTCCCGATGATGAAGAGGGGGGCGTCCGCCATCACGTCTGGCCTAACCGCGTCATCGCGCGCCGCTTCGCTGGAGACGGCCATGCCTCGTCCGACCCCGCCGGGCGCGTCCCTCTCGACGCTCCTCGCCTGCAGCGGCGAGGTGGAGCCCGCTCCCGACACGGGCAGCGAGGGCGAGTCCTGCGTCGACACCGACACCGACACCGACACCGGCGACGGGTCCGGCACCGACAGCGATGGTGGGGGCGACCCGGTGCACGAGGCCCGGTGGGGCGCGCGTAGGGGGCCCCTCGATGGGCCCCCTGCGCGCGCCTTCGACGCGCTGACCCCCACCCGCGCGCCGTCAGCCTGGGGACCCCCACCGGGGCGGTAGCGAAGGGCTGGACGCCTTCGGGGCCGCCCTCCGCTCCCGCTTCCGGCCCCCGCTCGCGCGGGCTAAGCTCCGGCCGTGTTTCTTCTCCACGCCGCACTCGTCCACGCCGCCACGATCGAGCCCGGCACGCCGATCGATCACGCGCTCGCCCTCCATGTGACCAACACCGGCCTGGCCCACCTGGGCGACGCGGTCGAGGGGCTGGTCCCCCGTGAGCTCGAGGTCTCCGACATCTCGGGCGAGCTCGCGTGCGACGAGGGGGACGAGGCCCCGTTGACCTACGCGCTCGATCAGCTCGTGCTCGCCATCGAACCGCAGGACGTGGAGCTCGTTGCGAGCGACGGACAGCTCCGGCTGAACCTCTACCTGGCGCTCTATTCCTCGGCTGGCGACCTGGCTGTGGCGGGGGATTGCACGATCCTGCAGGACCTCGACGAGGCGTGCACCGTCGAGCTGCCGGTCGCCTCGCTCACGGTCAGCCTCGCCCTCGAGCTCGCGCTGATCGACGGCGAGGTCGTGGTCAGCTCGGGCGACCCCAGCCTGTCGATCTCGCCGATCGGCAACCCCTTGGAGAGCGCGGACACCGCCGACAGCTGCCTGCTGTCCAACGCCATCGGCATGCTGCTCGGCCAGGATCCGGACTTCATCGCCAACCTGCTGGTCGGTCTCGTGGAACCCGAGCTGGCGGGCCTGGGGGCCGACATCGAGCAGGCCCTCGGCGACGTGTTCTCCCAGCTGGCCTTCGAGACCGACTTCGAGCTCGGTGACGGTGGGGTGACCCTCGAGCTCTACCCGAGCGACGTCGTGCTCGACGACAGCGGGATGCTGCTGGGCTTCGGCGCGGTGATCGACACGACCGCCGGACTCTCGGCTTGCGTGCCGGCCGGTGATGGCAGTGAAGCCAGCGGCGACGGGTGGCCGGCGCTCGACGACACAGCCTGGAGCTCCAGCCTGAACTACGACGCGGGGCTCCTCGTCAACCGCGACTTCGTGGACCACCTCCTGTGGACCGTCTGGGCGAGCGGTGCGCTGTGCATCGAGCTCGACGACCTCGCGGGTGTCGAGATCACCGCGGACTTCCTGGGTGGACTCTTCGGCGACAGCTTCAGCGCGCTGTTGGGCGATGGAGGTCCAGCGCGGCTGGCCACCTCCGCCTCGCAGCCGCCCGGTGTGGTCTTCGACGACGACATCCCCTTCGCCATCGACCTCGAAGGCTTCGCGCTCGACGTGATCGCCGAGCTCGATGGGCGCGACGCACGCATCGTGCAGGTCGGCA
>Ga0114932_10003475_pt1 | contig 15423 bp, 15 predicted proteins | sample 2SBtaG_2_FD_87286 | JGI IMG/M metagenome (GOLD analysis project Ga0114932, IMG submission 87286) | Deep subsurface microbial communities from Kolumbo volcano to uncover new lineages of life (NeLLi) - 2SBTROV12_ACTIVE470 metaG | ecosystem: Environmental > Aquatic > Marine > Volcanic ...
CACACCAATAGAGATGGTGCCCATTCCGCCTGCATTCGGTGTGTGTGAGTCAGTACCAATCATCATGGTTCCAGGAACTGCGTAATTTTCATAGACAACCTGGTGGATGATTCCGGAGCCGGGCTTCCAAAATCCCATGCCATATTTCATTGCAGCTGATCGAAGAAAATCGTAAACTTCTTTGTTTGTTTCTTCTGCAGCTTTAAGATCTGCCATGGCGCCTGTATAGGCTTGGATCAAGTGATCGCAATGTACTGTTGTCGGAACAGCAACCTTAGGCATTTTCGCAGACATAAATTGGAGAATGGCCATTTGCGCGGTGGCGTCCTGCATAGCTACCCGGTCAGGTGTTAGAAAAATATCGGAAACTCCCCGTTCCAATTTGGAATAATCGGTATCAGCAGGAAGATGGGCAAATATGTTTTTTTCTACTACAGTAAGATCGCGACCCAAATTTTTTCGAGCCCCATCCAGGATTTTTGCGTATGATTGATATAATTTTTCTATAGGACCAAGTTCCATTAACATTGACTTCACCTTATTTTTTTATAGAGTTATAGATAAAAGGGCCAACAGCAAAAATCCATTGACCAAATTTAGATTTTGTTATGTTTTTGAACGGCGCATTTTTACACGAAACCACTTAAAGTTCAATATTTTTCAATGATTTTATTTGCATTTAAAAAATCAAAATAGTTCTTTCATTATTTGAATTAAATACCTTTAGTTGAAAGTTTTTATGAGTTCAATTTTCGATTCCCAAGCATTTAACGCAAATCTTTTTTTTCCGCGGGAGGATCCTTATCCCGGACCGGCTAACGCTGATGATTATTATATAGATGCATCAGAAGATATTCGGATTCATGCTCGTCGACATCCGAATCCGAACGCCAAGCTAAGCTTATTATTTTTCCATGGGAATGGAGAGATTGTCTCAGATTACGATAATCTTGCAGAGCATTTCTCAAGCTTGGGTATTGAGCTAATCATTGCTGATTTTCGAGGCTATGGAAAAAGTACTGGGACACCAACTTTACGCGCTGCATTGGAAGATTCGCATATAATTCTGGATTATTTGAAGGATAAGAAGGTTTTGAAAAACAAGGTTTGTGTCATGGGACGGTCCTTGGGAAGTGCCCCAACAATAGAATTATGCAGCAAACGTTCCGATATTCAGGGTTGCATTCTAGAGAGTGGCTATGCAGACCCTATCCCTTTGGTGGAAAGGCGGGGATTAAAAATTGATAAAACCAGCCCAGAAGAAAATGCAGTTTTCAATAATAGTCAGAAAATTTCTGCGGTTAAATGCCCAACCCTTATAATGCATGGAGAGGACGATTTTCTGATCTCACCCAAAGAAGCTAAATTGAATTACGACAAGGCAGGGGCTAAGGTAAAAAGACTGGAAATTCTTGAAGGAGTAGGTCATAACGATATGATGATGGCACCTGAGCATTCATATTTTTCAGCTTTAAAGGTGTTTCTCGACTCATTGTGATTTTGGTAGAAATTAATACTGGAGCAATTGGAGAATATAGTGAAAAAGTTTTACAACATTGAGGGAATGATTCGAAACGGATTCAAGCTAAGCCGTGACTATGAAACTCTCGATTTTAGTTTCGCAAATTTTAGTGATGCGGCAGCCGAGTCTTTAGCCAAAGCACGCTCGATCAAACAACTTAAACGATTGACAATAAGTGGTAAAAAATTAACTTCTATTACCGCAAAAGCTTTTGGGGCATCAGAATCATTGGGCAACCTTGAGTTTCTAAAATTATACAAAAATAAAATTGGCGATGAGGGTATAAAGTTTATTGCTGAATCAAGCAAACTCCGCAACCTTAAGTCTTTGAGATTGTCTTGGAATGATATTGGTCCCCAGGGAGCTAAATCTATTGCCGATTCGACGAATCTTGAGGGTTTAACGACGCTGGTATTATCGGAAAATCATATTGGTGATGAAGGATTGGAGTTCCTGGCTACTGCAAAATCTCTTGGAAGCCTGGAAAATCTCGATCTCAGGAATAATAAAGTCACCGATGAGGGTGCCAAAGCTCTTTCAAAAAGTAAAAACTTCCCAAAACTACAGATGATCGACCTGACGGGCAATGCATTAACTGCGGAGGGATTTGATGCGCTTGCGGAAATGAAAATTTTTAACCTCATCCGTGCCCGGCTCAAGGAAGAGGGTACTAAACTCGACCTCAGTAATCTCAGGCTGGGGGATGTTGAATGCAAATGCATCGCAGGATGTGAAGATTTAAAAGATCTTACTCATCTTTATTTGGAGCTCAATAAGATCACAGAAAAGGGAGTTGCCCTTCTTGCTGCATCCGAGTATTTACAAAATTTAACCTTACTATCATTGGATAGAAATGTGATAGGAGATGCAGGTTTCATCCATATTGTTAACTCAGAGAACCTCAACAAATTGCAAGTGCTGATGGTTGAGAACAATGGCATAACGGATGAAGGGATTGAGGCAATTTGTGAATCAGAAAACCTTGCTAACCTATTGCGCCTTTATATTGAAGAGAATAACTATACAGAAGAAGGATTCGATTTATTAGGCGAAGCGGAGCATTTGATGAATTTAGAGTATCCCGAGTTTGACCGTGAAGAAGAAATAGAAGAAGAGGAAGAGGAAGAAGAAGAATTCGAAGATGTTGAAGACATCGAAGAAATAGAAGAAGAAGAAGACCTTGGTGAAACCGAATACGAATCCCAGTAGCCTATTAGGCGTAGGGCCGATGGGTGGTTTTCTGGTTGGCTAGGGGCAATAATTTAAATTCCGGCCTTTAATGTTATTCGGTGTTGAGGTGCTGAGAAGAATAGAACCCACGGCGGTTCGCCGCTACCAGGAGGTGCGCCAGAGCTCCTGCGAGCTTTTCATTTTGAAGATTTCGTTGATCTTTGTTACGAAGTTTTCGTCACTGTAGGTCTTGGTGTACTCATCCCCTTTAGTTTTATATGGATTCCACGAAAGCACCATGCGTTCGATGAACATTTCGTCGAGTTCAACATGTGTGATTTTTTTTATGATATTGGTTTCCAAATCGGTGAGGATGGCAACCATATTATAATCTTCTTTATTATAGAGAGCTTCACAAAACCCGGGCGATTCCATTTCCTGCTGAATCGGATTGCAGGGTGTTTCCAGCAACCAGTCTTCGTTTCCAATTGCAAAAATAGGGATGGATGGGAACTCCGACTCTGCAATTAGCTTGGCTTGCCATTTTCCACACCAGGCTTTGATTTGCGCTTCAGAAGGACTGGGAATGGCTGCAAGCAGCAGCATATCGCCATTCGGTGAAAACGAGAGGCCGCCGCCATGGCCGGCAATGGGTAGGGGGCAGGGCTGGCCTTCTACAAAACTAACAGTTTCATCCATTTCATTCATATCTTATCCATATCTTTAGGAAATATTCGAGTATTTTGTTTATGAGCGGCTAAATTGTCAAGTCTTATGCATTTATACCCTTATTTTGATGCTGTGGGAATAAATCCGGTTCACAAAATCTCATCCTATTTAACAGGTTGAGTTTAAGACAACCTTCGGTTACTCTTAGCGGTTTATAATCCTTATTTTGACTATGAAAACGACCCTTATATCTCATGCCAGCTTACTGATTCAATCGGGCAACACCACTTTACTGACCGATCCTGTCTTTTTTGACTATTTATGGGAAGAATGCAATGTGCCCTGTCCCAGTATTGATTTGAATTTGGAAAAGCTGCCTCCCATTGATGTTCTGAACATTTCGCATCGACATCAGGACCACTTTGATATCCGCACCCTGGCGCATATTGCAAGTAGCGATTCTGTTTTGGCTCCGGATGCTATGGTTCTTGCCCCTCGCGACGAGATTCTGTTGGAAGTATTAAGGGAACTGGAGTTTGAAAATGTGACGGTTGTTGAGGATTTTAAGGTTATCGAATTTAAAGACCTCACCTTGACTCCCACACCTTCATTGAATCAGCAGGATTATTTTCCAGAACATGGTTTATTAGTTCATGATGGTTCCGTAACCATATGGAATCAGGTTGACACCATCGTTTCTCCCGACATCATTAAATATATTCACCGACTATACGGTCAACCGGATATGGCGCATATGCGTTATCTACCGTTGTTAGAAGGTAATTTTTCATTTCATAATACGGTTGAATTACCTATGGAGGAGTACAGTTCCTTTTTGAAAGTTGCTGGAGCTTGCAGGCCTAAATTCGTAGTTCCCGGTTCGGCCGGTTTTCGCTATCGCGATGAATTTGAATTTTTGAATCAATATTCTTTTCCCACTACGCAGGAACAATTTTTGCGCGACCTGAAAGATTTCTGCCCGGAAATTAACAGCAGTGTGTTTAATCCCGGAGATGTTGCAACGATAACTAAAGAAGGTGTGCAAATCACCAGAGGAGATTCAGATTTCGTCAAAATAAAAGAAGACGATGGACATAAAGTCGAGTTCAAACCTGTTTTTGAGGTTCCTCCGATACGCACTCAAACTGAAGGCAAGGTCGAGAACGATAAACAATGGAATGAAGTTGTAGATTTCATCGAAAATCAGTTTGTAGAAAAAGTAGTGCAGAAAAAAGCCGTGCAGTCTTGGGTAGAATGGCAAGTGGTATACCAACTTGAAGTTTTTGGTCTGGATGGGTCACGGATATGGTGTCTGGATTTTGCCGGTGAAGACGCTAATATCATCCAAGGTCGGGTTGGGAAGATAAACTTGTATGAAGGAATTGCCTGCTCAGAACTTTATCGTCTCATACACAATGATACCAGTTGGGATTATGTGGGTATCAATGGGCAGTATCGAACTTTCAAAGATATTTATCGAATTCGTTTGGGTGAATTCGAAACATGGGAAGAGGAGGGGAAATTTCCGCAACCTTTGACCGAACTTTTTCCTGCGGGTGCGGAAATGGATCGAAATAAATTTATGCGAGATGTCAAAAGGTGGAAGGCCAAGGCTACGCCTTGAGGGAATATTTGCAAATTATATTGAATAAGTCATAAAAGTTTATCTTTTCCTGCCTATAGAATTTTATCTAGTGGGTTGGTTTGACCGTTGGGTTTCTAAGATTGCCATTGACAGTTTTAGGGTGAGTGGGTAAACTTCCTAAAATTCTTATTTACAAGAAGTTACAAAAAGCTTGGCGGTGTAGCTCAGGTGGTTAGAGCATACGGCTCATATCCGTAGTGTCGGGGGTTCAACTCCCTCCACCGCTACCAGCTTTTACTCCTAAATTTCCGGTTTACGATTCGGATTAGATCCTGAAATTCAATTAGACAACCCAACCTATTTTAGCTAAAATTATGGGAATTGTTCTCATTTAATAATTTTGGCAATACTTACAAACATGAATCTCCCTCCAAAAGTGGAAACAGATGAAGCCATTTGTCAATGTTATCAGGTAAATGAGAGCACTATTCGAGCTGCGATCGAAAAGGATAATCTGACAGAAATAGATCAGATTACAGAAAAGTGTGAAGCGGGGGGTGGTTGTCATTCATGCCATATCTTGTTGCAGCTTTTTATCGATGAGCATCAGAAAAAAACCACTCCCATGGAAGATCTGGTTCACGATCATGGCCAGAAGGTTAAAAAACGAGGGATATTGAGTCGGTTCTTCGATAAGGTCAAATCAACGCCTTCCTGATTTCCTCTATAAATTAAAGTACTTTACTTTTTCTGTTATTTCCCGAATATAATGATTCGGATAGTTTAATTTTCAATCAGAGATTTTTAACCTTTTTTCTCCATAAAAAAATGAATCCCAACAATTGTGTCCTATACAGTGGTGGTGCTCAGGGTTCCGAAACAGAATTCGGTAAAATAGCTGAAAAATTTGGCGTGCAGGAAGTAAATTACACTTTCGATGGTCACAAAATTTTTCGATCTCGTGGAGTCCGTGTTCTAACTTCAGAAGAATTGTTGAAAGGGGATGTCAGTCTGGCCTATTTGTCGAAACTAATGAACAGAAAATATAATACGGGCCCAATGTTTAAAAAGGTTTTACAAAGCATTTGGCACCAGATTAATAGCGCAGAAGAGGTTTTTGTAGTAGGGACGATTCTAGATGACAACACAGTAAAAGGCGGAACGGGTTGGGGAGCTGAATTTTCTAAATTGTGCAATAAATCTTTGCATGTCTACGACCAGGAACAACATGCCTGGTTCAAATGGTCGAAAGAAAATTGGAGCCACGAAGATCAGCCTAAAATAAAAAATAAAAGCTTTGCAGGGACCGGCACCCGCTTTTTGAATCCCAAAGGGAAAAAAGCCATTAAAGAATTGTTTGAGCATTCCTTTAATAAATAGGTCCTGTGAAATCCATTCGAGCTGCATATTTCGATTGTTATTCGGGTATTAGCGGTGACATGATTCTGGGTTGTTTGGTCGATCTAGGAGTTAACATAAATGACATTCGCAAAGCGTTAAAGAAAATTGATTTAAAGGGCTATAAACTCCAAGCAAAAAAAGTTCAAAGAAATAGTTTGGCGTGTACTCAAATCATCGTATCAATAGACAAGCCTAAACACCAAAACTCCCATCCCCATCGCAGTTACTCTAGTATCAAAAAACTGATTGAACAATCAGGCCTGCCTTCGAAAGTAAAAAATAACTCTATAGAGATATTTAAAAGAATCGCCAAAGTCGAAGCTCAAATTCACAATACGACTATTGAGAAAATACATTTTCACGAAGTAGGGGGTATGGATTCCATCATAGATATCGTCGGTGGAGTTTGGGCGATTGAATCATTGAAGTTAGATAAAATATATTCCTCACCTTTAAATGTTGGAGAAGGATTTGTAGATTGTGCTCATGGTCGATTGCCTGTTCCCGCACCCGCCACTCTTAAGCTACTAAAAGGAATCCCTGTTTTTTCTAGTGGAGTTGAAACGGAGCTTACAACACCCACCGGGGCGGCAATGATTGGATTTTATGCGGAAAAATTTCAATCCATGCCAACCATGAGCATTTCAGAAGATGGCTATGGTGCGGGCAGTCGCATTATAGCTTCTATACCGAACTTATTGAGAATTTTTGTAGGCGAAATAATATCAAATGAAAGCAATGAGCTTGTCGTAATAGAAACCAATATCGATGACATGAATCCAGAAATTTTTGAAGCGGTTATGGAATCACTTTTCAAGGCCGGCGCTCTTGATGTCTATTTTTCAGCAATAATTATGAAAAAGAATCGGCCTGCGACGAAAATTTCTGTTCTCGCTGAATGTAAAAAAAGAGAAATATTATCGAAAATTCTACTGACCGAAACGTCTTCCTTCGGAGTGCGTTTTCAAAATGTCGATAGATTGATATTGGATCGTGAGGTGCATAAATTACAAACACCGTATGGCTTAATTAAAATTAAGCTTGGAAAGTTGGACGGTAAAATAGTTCAAGCAGCTCCCGAATTTGATGATTGCAAAAAGGCCTCCCGCGCTGAAAAGCTACCTGTAAAAAAAATCTACGATGAAGTCCAGGCGCTGGCTCAAAAAAAATGGTTGGCATAAGTCTTTAGATTTCCTCAACCTTCTTTTCTGATAAAAAATTTACCATTAGCACTCTCCCTTCCTTGCTGCCAAGTTCCTCTAAATCCGTTTAAAAATATTGCAATATCTTAGAATCGTGTGAACATAGATAGATAGGATTAGAGCACTGAATAAATGTTGATTGGAGGTTTTATGCCGATAAATTTTATTTATTCTGAATCTAAGAAAACCGATACCACCGAGTCCTTTTTTTCCAACCATTTTTTAACTGCTCGTATAAATAGTGACCAACCCTCCAATGATGGATTCGATCCTATTTTGGAAAATGAGCGCACTCTTTTATGGAAAGAGACTCATTGGAAAGAAACCAAAGAAAATGAACTGAATTATGAAGAAGATATAAACCAATACATAACTCTGTCATTGGCGGAACTGGTTAATTCTAAATCACCCCAAAACAATTCATATTTAGTTAACACCTCTTCGGATGCAGGCCAAATAGCTATAAACTTGGATAATGATTCCGAAATCTATCGAGTATTTCGAGTTAATGCGGACTTTATGCTTTTCCATTTGGGATTATTCAGTCCTAGCACTAATAATTTAGGGGACACCTATTTTGATAAAGGTGGGTCTTACTATAATTCTGCTGCATGTAGCTTGAAAAGGGCTCGCGGGGGTCGTTCGGGCCTTTCTGATGTGCTGGAAAAACTGGCCTTAAAATTTGGAAAATATGTGGATATATTGAGATATATGAAAAACAGTTCTTCAAATTATTTTAGTTTCCACTTTAAATTTGCAGAAGAGGAAATGGATGAATTCCAGAAACGGCTGACTATTGAAAGCCAAAAAAGGAAATAAAAACAGTAAATTATATTTTAATGAATTTGACATTTTTAGAAAGAAGTGCTTATATTATGAACACTTTCTAAATAAATTAAATTCATGTGTCGACTTAGTTTTATAATTTTATCAATTTTTCTTGTCACCTTCTTGGGAGCTTCTGATGTTTTTGCTAGTGTGCATCACCATCATGAAGGGCATGACCATGTCGTTGCATCTCCTTTTCATAAGAAGCAAGATGGGAAATCACTTCACTGTTTGCTAAATAACCACCAGCACGGAAATGAATTTTGTCCTCACTCAAAATTGCCATCGAGCAAAGGGAAAACGCCCCAGCTTTCTGCAGACTGTGGCGGAAAAGCAAGCGGAACGATACCTTCCTTTTCCTTTCACAAAGACAATATCGATACTTCCTTTTCTTTTGCAGATTTGAGTAATTATTCTTTTAGATTGTTTGCTGGAATATTTTCATCCACCCAGCAAGATTTAAATTCGCAGGATCCTCCTCCAGAAGTTCTTTAGCCACATCTTTAATATCGGTTTTAATCCCAACACGTAAATTCTGTTCTATCAGTTTTTTCTGCTCGTATTTCTTTTTTGAGCAGCATCTGATTTTTCTTATTTCTATTTTTATAGAAAAATGAATTTGTGGCAGTTCTTGCGTGGATTAAAGAAAAAGATCTACATGAGGAGGTCACAGCTTTGCAATATTTGACGCGTAACAAATTTAGAATATGTTTTTCCACCCTACTATTTTTTCTTATCTGTAACTTTACCGCTAATGCGGATGAAAATACTCGTACGGTCGTCCTGGAAGAAGTTGTTATTGCAGCCCCCATCCCCGATTTTGGCGACCCTGCTGGCATGCGTCCAGGAACATTGACGGTTCCAAATAATTTTGAAGCCAAAAGATTGATCCAGAGAACACCAGGTGGTGTTTATGTTGTTGGCTCAGAAGTTTTTGAAGATAAGTACAGTCTTAATTTTCAGGATACTGTTAGCCATGTTCCTGGTGTGTTTGCCACCAAACGTTTTGCTGAGGAGGTCCGAATATCTATTCGAGGCTCAGGGCTGGAGCGAAGTTTCCATCAGAAAGGATTAACAGGTTTTCAGGATGGGGTGCCCTTTGGTGCTGCAGATGGAAGTGGAGATTTTCAGGAAATAGATACTCTTACTTTGCAGCGGATTGAAATTCATAAAGGCGGCAATGCCATGCAATTTGGTTCAACCACTTTGGGCGGTTCCGTCAATATGGTTTCAAAAACGGGTCATAGTAACCCAGGCCACCATATGCGCTTCGAAACTGCATCACAAGATACGTTTCGGGGTAACTATCAAATAGGAAAGGTTTTTAAAGGTGGCTCGGATTTGTTCGTCAGCTTAACGGGAACCACGAGTGACGGTTTCCGTGAACATGCAGATCAGAAGAATATTAAATTCAACACTAATGTTGGTTTAAGACTTTCAGATCAGGCTGAAACTAGGTTCTATTTTTCAGCAAACCATATAAAGCTTGAGTTGCCCGGTACGTTAACTCAAGCCCAGGTATTTAATGATCCGGAGGCGGCACAAAACATTGCTATTTCTGATGACCAGCAGCGAAATATAAACTCCTATCGTCTTTCCAATAAGACAACTCTGGATCTAGGTGATGGACACCAAATGGATGTTGGAGCCTTTATTTTTTACAAAGACTTATTTCATCCGATTTTATCAGCAGTGGGAGTAATAGATCAGGAGAGTGTTAACTACGGCCTTTATACCCGAAACTCTGGATCATACTCATTAGGTGATCATTTGAACCGATATCAAGTCGGTATTACGACCCACTTTGGAGATACTAATGCCAAGATTTGGAGCAATAGTGGGGGACAAGCAGGTCGAAATACCTCCAATGCGGACCAGTCTGCCCAAAGTATTGTGTTGTATGGGGAAAATTCATTTTTTATTAAACCTGATTTTTCACTTGTAACAACTCTTCAATACGCCTGGACCCGTCGCGATATTTTTGACAAAAGGACTCCAACAGACACTGCTAGTGCAGATTTTGAATCCCTAAACCCAAAAATAGGGTTTCTCTACAAGCCCATGGAGAAAGTTCAAATTTTTGGGAACATTAGTAAAAGTTTTGAGGCTCCTGATTTTTCAAATGTAACCCAGGGAAATACAGTAGGTTTCAGTCCCGTTGCGGATCAACGAGCTTGGACTTATGAAATCGGAACACGTGGTGAACATGGATCGATAGCATGGGATTTAAGTTTATATCATGCGGAGATAGACGATGAGTTGTTGAGGTTCAGGGAATCAGGAGCTTTTACTGATTCAACTTTTAATGCTGATAGTACTGTTCACCAAGGGGTAGAACTTGGTATTGGACTGCAATTGGGGAAAAATCTTTTTTCCAAGGGAGATCGGTTGAAGATGTGGAACGCTTACACATTTAGCAATTTTTATTTTGATGACGATGTGAATTTTGATGACAACGAAATTCCGGGGCAGCCAAACCATTTCTATAACGCTGAACTTCGATATGAACATAAAGACAATTGGTTTTTAACCCTAAATATGCTGGCAGCCAGTGAAGCGGATACCGACTTCAATAACACCAGTAAAGCGCCAGGCTATGCCATTATTGGTACGGGCGCCGGATATGATGTGAACAAAAAAGTCAGTTTGTTTTTTGAGGGACGAAATTTATTGAACAAAAAATATATTTCCAACTTTACTGCAGCCGCTACAAACACCGACACTAGTGCCAATTATTATCCAGGTGATTTGAGGCGGTTTTTTGGTGGCGTACGGATTAGTTTTAATTAGTACTCTTGTGTTTGTCTGCTCAAATTAAGTTTTAATTGAAAAGTCGGTATTTGGATTTATATTATTTGAGGCTAATTGAAGCCATTCTTTTAATCTTTAGAAAGGAATGAAATCGGAGGAAAATGACCATATATAAATACCTTAAAATTAATATTGTTGGATGGGTCATATTTTTTGTTTTTTGCAGTTCAAGTTTAATTTTTGGTGAAGAAAAAAACAGAGAGTGGGTTAATTGGGAAACTAGCCCAAAAATAGTAGATCAAGGAAATGGCCTACAATTATTATTGCAGGCTTCAGAGGGTATGAGCTTTATCTACGCCTCTAGAAAAGGATCGAAAGGGCAAGACCTTTATTATTCCAGCTCTCATAATACCGGTGATACATTTTCAAAATCCTATCGCATCAACAAAGAGGAAGGTGAGGTCAGTTCCCATGGAGAAAATGGTCCAATTTTGCGTCAAGGTCGCGGTATCGGCAGGTATGCGGTTTGGCAAGGTGGAAATGATCTTAAGTTTGCGCGATCTATGAATTTTGGCAGGAGTTTTTTGCCGGCTATTAAAGTGAATGATGATAACGAAAAATCTTATCATTCTTTTCAAAGTATGGAAGTTTCACCCGATGGAACCATTTATGTAGTCTGGCTGGATGGCCGTGGGAAGGAAACAAATTTACCTGGAAGCTCTTCTCTTTATATTGCTCGTTCTATCGATCACGGCAGATCCTTTGAAAAAAACATAAGGATTACGGGAGATGCCTGTCCATGTTGTCGACCCTCCCTCGCATTTGATAAATCTGGAAAGGTCTATGTCTCATGGAGACATGTCGATAAATTAAATAATCGAACGGTTGTTGTATCAAAATCCCTGGATCAAGGTCAAACTTGGACTGAAAAAATATTTGTTACCCAAGAGGGTTGGAAAATTAATGGGTGTCCTCATTCTGGTTCTTCCATCGAAATTGATGATGGTGTAATTTTTATTTCATGGTACAGCGGGGCGGGTAATCGTGCATCACTGCGTGCTGCAATTTCCAAGGATGAAGGCCAGTCCTTCCAATATTTAGGTGAGGTACAGGGAAAAGTTTTAGATGCGAATCACCCGGATCTCCAAATCATTAATGAAGAAGCCTGGGTTATTTTTCAGGGTAGGGATCCTGATTCAGAAGGAGGTTGGGGCGTTATTCAACCCTGGGTAATCAAAATTTCAAAAGAGGGAGCTTTTAGTAAGCCTCTTCCCGTTCCTTATTTAGGAGACAGTGTGGCTTATCCCTATTTATTTTCTGGTAGTGGCGGAAGGGTCTATGCCACTTGGACTGAAATTGGGGAAAAAGGCGCCAAGGTAGTTTTATGTAGGGGACGAATCAATCAAAAATAGTTGTAAAAATTTTAATCCGGGAAAGGTGGTCGTCATATTTATGGCTACTCCTTCAAGTGTGGTTTTTATTCGATGGGCAAGATGGGAACATAACCACTTGTCTTATTCCTTCTCCTAAGGGGATTCATCGAGTAACAACTTCATTGCCAATAAGTATGGCATCTTTGCAAGTATAGAAAAATGCTCCTTTTTTTCGGCAAGGAGTGGATGCTCAACTTGAGAGAAGGCCGCTTTTCCCGGTAAAATTTTTATGGTAAAAATTTTTAAATTAAGAAGTGCTGGATAGGAAAGAAAGGGTAGGGTTTAAATTCCCTGTTTGTTCATGAATTCATCGAAGTGCTTCTGATACATAATGTCCCACTCAGGAGAGCCTTCGCGGGGAGCATTCTTATAAGTGTTCATGATTCTTCGGGATTCTGTATCAGCTTTGTCGTCCAATATTAAAATATCTGTCATCGTTCGCGTGATTTCTAACCGTAAATCATTTAAGTCGACCTTGTAGTCCAACTCATCTCGTTTTGAAAAATCTTTGACGATAAGACTGCTAATGTGATTTATTTTGTCTCGGCTTATTTTCATAACTTTTTATAAAATTAGACCGCGTTCGCGAACCAATTTTGACTTTACCATTTGGAATACCCGACCGTAATCCATCATACTTCTTTCATATTCTTCGGTTTTGGATTCTAGAAGGGTTTTTACTTCTTCGTTTAAACGATCTTCTACCATCAAATCTTCTGTGATAATTCCAGTAATGATAGCTTCCAGTTTGTCTGTCGTTTCTTCCCAAATAATCAAGTCTTTGTCAATCAGCGACCGGACAATTCTTTTAGAAAGAGTATCTACAAATTCTTTAGTTATACGCATAATTTTTTATTGCTTATTTTCCGTCTTTTTATCACCCAATAATAAAAAACAATGATTGTCCGTAACCCGCACATCAATTATAGAGGTTTCTTGCAGATTTATTTCCTCAATAACCTTATTGAACATTGCCTCAATGGCCTTGGCACCTTCTTCTGCAATATCCAATACTCGAATGCCCGTTATTTTCTGGTCTGAGTTTCTCATAAAACCTTGAATAAGACATCCCCGGTGGATTACAACCCTTCTTATTGAAAAAAAAGGGGAAATCAGTTTTCCGAACCTCTAAATTTTTGCTATTATCGCTCATTTATAATATTGAATCAATAAATATTGATTTTATTAAAATTAATCCCTTATTAATACAGGTATTTAGCAGTGATTTATCGACTAAAAAGTGAGCTGCTAGAAAGACTATTGAATTTACATATTCAATTGAGTATATTGGCAATAATAAAATAACTCATGCAAACACAAATTGTTGCGGGAACCCCATTGATTAAGGATTCCGCGCTTTTTTTTTGAACCCTATCGGGTTTCGGCGAGATTACACGTGGTTAAAGAAGTAGATTTTACTGAAAAAGTACCTATAAGCCATCACCTCATAGAGATTAAGGATCGGGTGATACAGGTTGCCGTGGTGGTGGCATTATTCTTTGGAGTATGTTTTTATTTCATAGAGATTCTTCTTTTATGGCTTGAAGACCCACTGCCAAAGCAATTTGCAGATCTTACTTTTATTACCCCCACAGAGCCTTTTTTCACAAATATGAAGGTCTCCTTTATGGGCTCGGTATTCATTTCGATGCCTTGGATTCTCTATCATATATGGGGATTCATTGCCCCTGGATTAAAAGTTAAAGAAAAGAAAATTACGGCAATGTTTGTATTTTTTGGGACTGTCTTTTTTCTTTTTGGCGGCGTCTTTTGTTACTTTCTTGTGCTTCCGCTGGGTCTCAAATTTTTATTAGCCTATGGTTCCAACTTTTGGAAGATGCAGGTGACCATTGGCTTTTATTTTTCTTTTGTAGTTAAGCTGATTATGGCGTTTGCGTTTGCTTTTCAGACCCCATTAATTATGGTTCTCCTGACCAAGTTTGGAGTTATTAATACTGTTAAAATGAAGTTGTATCGGAAATGGGCATTTCTAGGTACTTTTGCATTAGCTGCGGTTTTAACACCTCCCGATATAATCACTCAGGTTCTTTTGGCCTTTCCTCTATATTGTCTTTATGAATTTGGAATTGTCGTTTCTAGATTTTTTGAGAACCCAAAAAACAGAGAAATGGCAATCAGGCAAATGCAGGCAGAAGCGGAAGCCAGAAGAGCGGCTAAAGAAGCTGCAATAATAGCAGCTGAAAAGAGAAAAGCCGCCGCCAAGGCAGCAAAAAAGTCTCGTAAAGTCGCCCGTTAGTTTAGACAAGAAAAACAAGAATTGTCGTGATGCGCGGGTAGGTTGTTAGTATTAAAAATTTAGCGAGAGCACAACCCACACTAAAAAAAATTGCGGGTATCAAAGACCCGGTAAGCCTGACCAAACCTGCCGAAATCATTCCCAATCCTAAATAACCGATTCCTAAATTAAAATTAATAGAACTATATAAAATTCCGTTTCCTGGGATGGTCATTGCATTGTTTTTAATCAGGCTATTCAAAACATAGCCTGTAATAAAAAGCTGGCTCATTACAGGATTCAAAAACCCACCCAGAAATAAATCCAAATTAGAAAAATTTTCGGCTTTTCTAAGCTCTGCTCCAGAGAACAGGTTATTTTCAGCCATGCCTGTTTTAACAATCAACGTATCTAATAACAGCACCGCTATTACTGGAAGAAATCCGAGAGCAAGCCCTGGAATAAGGTGTTGCCTGCGGATTTTTGACAAATCCATATTTGAAAGATTTAGCTTGCCTGAAAATAATAAAACGATCAGTGCCGAAATAAAAAAGAATAGACTCCAGTGGTTATAAAGAAAGTTGTTACTTTTTAAGTAAACCTGAGACAGGGGAAAGCAGATAAAA
>Ga0114932_10003476_pt1 | contig 15421 bp, 28 predicted proteins | sample 2SBtaG_2_FD_87286 | JGI IMG/M metagenome (GOLD analysis project Ga0114932, IMG submission 87286) | Deep subsurface microbial communities from Kolumbo volcano to uncover new lineages of life (NeLLi) - 2SBTROV12_ACTIVE470 metaG | ecosystem: Environmental > Aquatic > Marine > Volcanic ...
AACTTCGACTAACAAACAACTATGAAAACATATAAAGAAAATCTATTAATTCTTAATCTAAATAGTGCTATTGATATGACAAATACTTCACTCACTCAAGCTGTACTGGAAGAGCAAAGAGGGTCTGTTGGAATTAATGATCTTGCTTACTGTATTTCGGAAATAGTAAAAGAACATTGGGGCAAACATAATTACCAAGCGTTTAAGGATGTGATTAAATCAGAATTGGGGTCTTAAATGTTGGTGTATAAAATAGATCTTTCAGCAGGAGAGCCAAGCGTTAAATATGCTTTGGCAAAGATCAGTCAAATTACTAAAGTATAAAGTACTTGACTTGTGAAGAATTCTTCACTAACTTCCGGTGTAATGAAAATAAGGAGCAAATTATGAAAATCAAATCGTCTTTAGAGCTACCTGATCAGAAAGATGTTTTAGCTTACTTACATCATCAGAAAGATGTTTTTGTAGGTCCAAAACATCAAAACTTTGCCAATAGATATAAGTTAAGGACTGACGGGAATGTAGAAGTCCAGCATATTTACAGGTACGGAAAACCAAGTGCCACCAAGATAATGACACCTGTGCAATTCGTTAAATTTGTTAATCAATAAAGTACTTGACTTGTTAATTATTCTTCACTAACTTTAGGTGTAATGAGTTTAAACAAAGGAGCAAAATGATGAAATGGAAAATGACACGGGAATTTTACATTCCTAAGGGGGCAAAAAAGATAAAATTGCAACCTTACAAAGACCTGGGCTTAGAAGTCTATGTGTCTGACTGGAAGCCTGGTGACGGGTTGGTTGCTATGGGGTTTCATGGCAAAGCACAGAAGCCTGATTTTTATGTCAGGTTCCGGAACAAAAAAGACCAGATGAAAAAAATTGATCAGTTTGTTCAGAGCAGGATCAATCATTTGGAAGACTTAAAAAAACGGAAAGAAGCCAGAAAAGAACCTCACACATTTCCCGTTGGAACAATCTTTTACAATAGCTGGGGTTATGACCAGACTAATGTTGATTTTTACCAAGTGGAATCAGTCACTAAGCACACTGTTAAGCTTAGGGCCATAGGCAAGTCAACAGAGTCTGAATCTGGAAACTACAACTATGTGCTTCCGGTCCCAGATAGCTTTTATGGTGAATCATTCGTCAAGAAGGTCAACTCAGGGTCAAAATTCCCGTTTGTTTCAATGAATTCTTATTCAGTGGCTGTCCCTTGGGATGGTGAGACTCCACTTCTTGAAACAAGTCCTTATGCTGGCCATTAACAAAGGAGCAAAAATGAAAGCTGTAGAAATGACAAAAAAAGAATGGTCCCAGACACACAAAGACTCCAAATCTGTGATTGATGGGGTCTATTATGTGGTGAGGTTAGTTGAAGGGCCGTCTGGTTCTAAAGAAATGACAGCTTTAGTTCCGGTATTAATAGTAAATAAAAAAAGAGGGCAGAAATAATGAAAATAGGTCAATATGATGTATACGATGATCCTTTCATCTTTCGATACCAAGTTACTAAAGTGATGAAAAAAACAGCAGAAGTTAGGTCTTATTCTCGTTATGGAAGCAATTCGTGGAAATTCTATGGTATTAATTATCGTTTTTCAATTCCTCTGTTATTAGGTCTGACCAAAGAGGCAATTTTTACACCATTTGTCATAAATGAAACCACAGGAGAAGAATGAAGCGAAAGAAATTGAAATCAAATCAGGTTGGAGTAGACATTCTGGCTGTTGAATGTGATTGTGGTGAAGGTTGCTTTGGTTTACAATCATTGGCGGCCAATAATCACGACAGAGCTTGGTACTGTGAGGCGTGCTACCAAGAATGGGAACTACCTGATAATGTTTTTCCTGAGGTTATATTCAAAAGAAGGAAGCAAAGATGACCAATTTTTGGAACACTGATTCCTGGTTTTTATTTGTTAGGGAAAAAGGCTTGCAATTTATTGGAAAAGATATGGCCGGCCAACTAATGCTGGATTGTCTGGTGGATATATTTGAAAAGCCACACCGGTATGAAAAACAGTTTCAAGCCTGGCTAGAAGAAAAAGCCTATAAAGAAGAAGATAAAAGAAGGTCTGTAGCTGTAGACAGTGCCAGGTCCAGGGCCAAGCTGTCTGAATTTCAAGGCCAAATAGTATCTAGGCCAAAAAAAACTTTTAATCAAACACGCAAATCAAAAGGAGCAAATCATGACAGATAAAAAGGAGCAAATCATGACAGTTGAAGCACTTGGGCTTCAGATGAAAGAAGCACTATTACTAAGAAGCCAAATTAATGAACTTAAAGAAGACGTGGACAGTTTGTCTGGACTAATTAAGCTAATTGAAAACAACACAAAGTCTATTGGAATGTTAAATGAAGCTGTAGCTAAGATTGCAGACATTGCCGGAAAAGCTGACGGCTTAAAAACACATTGAAAAAGTTCTTTTGTTAAGTTACATTCACAACCATGAAAACAATAAATCAGGCGGAAAAGATCAAAAGTGAAATTAATAAAAGAGGCATTAAGAGCAAATTCTTGGCAAAAAAACTTGGAGTCTCTGAGGCTATGTTTAGTTATTTGCTAAGTGGCCAGAGGCGGTGGCAGCCATACCTGGTGGACCGGCTGTGCTTAGAGTTAGAATTAGACAAAAATGAAGTAGAGGAGTAATATGGAGTATTATGCAATAGTTGGCATTGGTGAGCCAACCAATGACCCTAGTGGCCTATTAAGAAAGAACCCAGACCCACCTTGGGATCCGCAACGGTTTAACAGAGACACGCTAGTCTGGGAAGATAGTCAGTCTGCTTACAATTATTTTTTTGGCAGGGATGATGACTTTGAGAGTATCACAGAAGCGGAAGCAGATGCTGTTATAAAAAAATGGACAGCAAAAGCTAACAGATAATGCATTTATCTGATTGTTGTGGGGCCGGTCCAAAAACTTTAGTAAATGACCAAACGTTTGGCTTTTGCTCACAGTGTTTGAATTGGTCGCCATTTGCAATGCTGGACCAAGATGAAGAAGGGTTGCCTCTGGATGAGTATGTTGTACTGTTTGCTGAGTTGATTGAGTCTGGGAAATTAGTCATTTTTGACCCAAACACAAAAAATTTAGAAAAACCAGAGGCTGTTTCAATTAATGGTACAGCGGTTCAAATCACACAAAGAAACAAGGAGCAATAACATGATAATTTATAAAGTAGCCTATACTAGAGGTTCTGACCATTTGTGCTTTTACGCTAAAAACAAAAAAGAAGCAATGAAGATGAGGAGTATGTTGAAAAAGCAGGAAAGAATTGACTTGAAACAATATGGTAATGATGGGGTTGCTAATGTCGGAAACCCTGAAAAAACAGTGATTGGCTACACCAAAGATGCTATCATTCATTTTTTAAATCAAAAGGCAATATATATGAATAATATGGATTTGGCTCAGATGGTTTTTACAATAGAAAATCAATTAGATGAGTAGCAAGTGGTCTGAATGGCTAGTAATAATTACAATCGCATATTTTGTGGGCCATGTAATAATTTGGATGATTAGATGACAGAGAAAAAAAAGCAGCAAATAGAAGGGAAAAGGGATTATGAATAAGGAACTAAAAAGTATACCAATAGGAAACAAACTGTATGTCCAGGTAGATGAACGGGTTCGGGAATTTCACAGATTATACCCAAACGGAAACATTGTGACAGACCATCAAATTTTAGGGGACCCTGGATCTTTTGTGTTTGTGACTACATCAACTGTGACTCCAGATGTCTCACAACCTGACAGATTATTCACTGGCGTGGCCTATGAAAATGAGGGATCATCACAGATAAACCAGCGGAGTGCCCTTGAAAATTGTGAAACTTCGTCTGTTGGCCGTGCCCTTGGATTTTTAAACATTGGCTTGATTCCGGGGTCTGGAATTGCTTCAGCTGATGAAGTACAAAACGCTGTACAGGGCCAAACTCCTATGTCTGGACCCAGCAAGCCAGCTGAAGGTCCTAAAAATAACGGGCCAGCTACTGATAAGCAAATAAACTTTATCAGTAAGCTAAGATCTGATGTTATCACTGAGGCCACTAGAGCAAATTCAATAGATGAGGCTGAAGAACAACTTGAAAAGCTAACCAAAGAATTTAAGGCGGAAACTGGTGGTGATGTTATGATGAACCAAGCCAGCGTTTTTATTGAAAAGCTTCTAGAGCTAAAAAAACAATATGAGGTCCCGTTTTAATTTTAGATTAGAATTTCATAGATGAAAAGACATGACCCTGGGCATTATACCAAAATGAGGCTTGTTGCTCCTCGCCTCATGTCATACTCATTACAAAAGGTCGTCCAGGGTCGTTTTTAAGGAAGGAAAATAGGAAAATGAGCAAAAGGTACATTGACACTGAAATTTGGTCTAAAAAGTGGTTTAGAATGTTAAGGCCAAAAATGAAAAACGCTTGGTTTTGGCTCACAGGAACTTGCAATCATGCTGGATTTATAGCGGATCCAGACATGGATTTGGCCTCATTCCAAATTGGTGAACGTATTGAAGAAGCTGAAATTTTAAGAGTCTTTAAAGATAGAATTTTTCAGCTTGAGCCTGATGGGTCGCCTGACCAATGTTGGTTTATTCCGCAATACATAGAGTTTCAGTATGGGAAATTAGATGCAAACAATAGAGTTCATAAATCTGTGATTAATATTCTGGAAAGAAAATTAGGGGATAATTATGGGGCTTATATGACCTGTTTAAGGGTCAATGGTGAAGCTAAAGACAAAAACAAAGACAAAGCTAAAGCTAAAGTAAAAGAGAAAGTGGTGGCCAGGAAACCAAAACATGAGCAAGTGAAAGAAGTTCGGGAAATGGTAAAGTCTAACTCAAAACAATTTTCAGAAATAGTGGATGTGTGGCGAGAATTTCAAAACTGGTGTGACTATATGGAAAAAACGGGTAAAACTTACAAAAAATATCTACCTGCGTTTAGAAGCTGGGTCCGAAAATCGGAAGATTTTGCTGGTGTAACATCAGGCAAAACAAGTCACAGAGATTTCATGACAGATTCTACCGGATTTTACATTGGATACTGCCAGGAATGTGGATCTGGTGAATCTTATGACAAAGCACAGATCTATGGTGATTCTAGATGTTGTAAAAAACGCATCCTGCCAGAGAAGGTTTTAAGTGGGTAGGAAAGAAGCAATTTCAAGGCCTAGAAATAACAAGCTGATGAAGCTAGTAAGGCAAATTGTGTTAAAACGTGATAAACGGTGTTTACGGTGGCATGATTCAGATCCGTGTGGTGGACCAAATCATTTAAGTCATATTTTGCCGGTGTCACGATATAGAAAATTAAAATATGAGCCGTTAAACATCAAAATATTATGTCAGAAGCATCACCTCTACTGGTGGCACAAACACCCAATAGAGGCTTCTGAGTGGCTAAAAACAGCACTTTCAGAAGACCGTTTAGCGTGGATAGAGCAAATGAGGAAAACAATCATCCATGAGCCGCTGAATTATTCTGAAGTTAAAGCTAACCTGGAAGGAATATTAAATGAAGATTAAAGGGACCAAAAAAATAGTGACTAAAATGCTTATAGAGCATCCAGAGCTTAGAGATAATGACAACAAACTCCTGGCCAACATTTATTGGCAAAAAGTGTCTGATGATTTGAAATACAAAGTGACCCTAGAAGAGATGGCTGGGATTAAGAAGTTTTTAGGCTATTTGTCAAGTGGGTCATTACCAAATTTTGAGTCAATCAGGAGATGTCGCCAGAAAGTCCAGGAAGAAGAACCTGCGTTGAGAGGAAGTCTTTGGGCCAAAAGACATGAAGTTTCTCATGATGTAAAAGAAGAGCTTAGATTGTGGTAAGCTTGAAAAAAGATTTATTATAGTGAGAATGTTAGACCTATTCTCTGGAATTGGTGGTTTCTCACTTGCGGCCAAGTGGGTTTGGGGTGATGATCTTGACATTGTAGGATTTTGTGAGATTGAGTCTTATGCTCAGAAGGTATTGAAAAAAAACTTTCCAGGAGTGCCTATTTATGAAGATATTAAGAAACTTAGAGGAGACGAATTCCATGAAATTGACCTCATCACCGGAGGATTCCCCTGCCAGGATATTTCATCAGCCGGAAGAGGAGCAGGCATCAAAGAAGGAACAAGGTCCGGTCTTTGGTTTGAACTCTTACGGGTTATTGGCGATATACGACCCAGATTTGCACTCATTGAGAACGTGCCAATGCTCACTGTTCGGGGCGGAACAAGAGTCATTGCAGATCTTGCCGACATCGGGTATAATGCAGAGTGGACAATTATATCTGCAAGAGACGTGGGAGCCAGACATTTACGCAAAAGAATCTGGATTGTGGCCTACCCCAGAAAGGAAAGACTATCCAGAAAGTTTAGCGGAACAAGTGGCCGTAAAGACATTCTGGCCGACTCCGACAGTACAAGACGGAGAGAACGACGGCGGGCCGAGTCAGTACAAGAGACATTCAATTCCTCTGAATGCGATAGTGAAAAAGTTTCCAACACCACAGTCAAGGGACTACAAAGGCCCATCAGGAAGGAGTATGAAGGGGTTAGAGAAAGACCTGCCAAGCGTAGTGGAGACATTTCCGACACCAATAGCAGGAGACTGGAAAGGTCAAGTCAGAAAGAACGGAAAACCAGGTATGTTGTCAGGGGTGGTCGAAAAGGAAGCCAAGGAGATGTTTCCGACTCCGACAGCATCGGACTCTCATGGGGAGAGAACAATAGGAGTGACGGAGACTTGGACAATGAAGGACCTTCGATATTATGCGATGAAAGACAAACAGAATGGAGCAACATCTGGTCAGTTGAACCCAACGTGGGTAGAGTGGCTAATGGGGTACCCAGCAGGGTGGACAGACTTAAAGGACTTGGAAACGCCATAGTCCCACAAGTAGCCGCATTGATAATGGATAGAATCAAAGCAATAGATTGATTTGAGAACTATCAATCATATTGGAGATGGAGACAAGAAAAATCCGCCACCATATTGGTGCGGAGAGTGCAACAGTGTTTGGCAGCCAACCAATGACCACACAGACAAAGCTCATTTATTTGAAACATTACCAGGATTTCCTAAGTATGGAACACACAAAAAAATCTGTCCAAAATGTATAAAAAAATAATAGATGACAGAATGGTTCAATTATAGTTAATATTAACAGCGAATATGTATGAATAAGAATCAAAGCCTAGCAAGTGCTGTCTGTTATGTCATTATACTGACATTAACGGTAGCCTTTGCCATGTTCAGTGTTGAATCCTGTGCCAGTTTTGAACTAGATGGAGTTACAGAGGACAAAGAAGCATTTAATGCAAGCGACTGGAAGCTATTCTAATAACCAAGTGAAGGGAAACACACTATGTCAGGAGACTACAAAGCATCAGATAAACCAGCAACCTCTAAACAGAAAAAATTTATTGCACACCTTAAGAGTGAGTTTGAAAGTGAGGAAAGATTAAAAGAATGTGATGAATGGATGGTTAAAAAATACCATCTGAGTGACGTGAACAATCCGACTATCCGTGAAGCATCAAAAATGATAACTCATTTACTTGTGGCTAATAAAGCAAAGGAGAGCTAAGTGACAAACCCTATCATTTATCTGTACAAAGAACTAATAGAGCAAAACAAGATCAATCCTAATGGCTCAGCATATCTTCGGTATAAAACACTACTGTCCATTAAACATAATAAAGTACTTAAAAGAGCTTTAAAAAAGGCCGGATTAAAAAAATGATGTATGAAACCAGAAAAACAAACGGTTAATAAGCGGCAAAAAGGGGCTTCTGGGACCGAAAAAAAAGAAGCCTGGGCAAATCGCCAGGCCAATGGAACCTTTGGACCGGGAAACACCATTGGGAATACCTGGCCAGCCGGAGTGACTGGAAATCCTAATGGCCGAAGGGGTGCATCCAAAGACATCCTGGATAAGATAGGAGAAGAATCAGTAGAGAATGGGACCACCAGGAAAGAGAAGCTTCTAGATAGGCTGTATAGAATGGCTGAAAAAGGCAACATCAGAGCAATGTCAGAGATCCTGGATAGAACAGAAGGGAAGTCAGTGGAACGCCAGGTGGTTGCATCTTATGAACCAGTGAAGATCTTTGAGTTCAGCAACCAGGACCAAGAAGAGGATCCACCTGAAAGCCTTGATACCTAACTCCGCTTTACTTAGAGATGTGGCCTTAGAGGGCCAACTAGAGGCCCTGTTTCTCGACAGAACCAGGCAAACATGGGAGATCCAGGGAATATGAACTGGCAACTAGATCAGACACGCAGAGCAATCATTGAGCATCCGGCTAGGCATAAGGTAATATGTGCTGGAAGACGGTGGGGCAAGACTATGCTGTCTATTATGTGGCTATTGCATGGCCAACTGGAGCCGGGGAAGAGATACTGGTTCATCAGTCCTACTTATAGACAAAGCAAGACAGTCTGTTGGCCTATACTTAGAAGGCTATTTCGAGACATGCCTGCTAAAATCAATGAATCAGAGCTGACCATTCACATCCAAGGTGCTGAAATAGCATTGAAGGGGTCCGATAATGAACACGGTCTTAGAGGTGTTGGCCTGGAACGCTGCGTAATGGAAGAATACGCATTCATGAAGCCTCATATCTGGGGTGAAATAGTTCGGCCTATGTTAGCTGATACTAATGGTTCCGCTTTATTCATTGGAACACCAAATGGATTCAGTCACTTCTGGGATGTGTGGTCCCTGGGAATGGGTGCTGATTCTGATTGGAAGTCCTGGCAGTTCACCACAGCAGATGGCGGATATGTCAGCAAAGAAGAAGTAGAAAAGGCTAGGAGCCAGATGGATGATAGACTCTGGAAACAAGAATTCATGGGATCCTGGGAAACATTAGGATCTAGAGCCGCATATAATTTTGATAGGAAAATTCACGTCAAGAAGGCTGATGATATAAGCCCAAACAAGGCCTGGGGTCTTGACCTAAATGTAGATTATATGACAGCAGAACTGTCTACAACATACTCTGATGGTGTAGTTCATTTCATGAAGGAGATCCGGCTGACCAACACCAACACTGAGGAGATAGCCAGCAAGATGAAGGAGATTGAACCACATGTTCCTGTATACCCGGACCCAGCCGGAAGTGCTAGATCTACACAAAGCATTAAGTCAGACCACCAAATTCTAAGAGACAACAATTTCGAAGTGAAGGCGAGAAGGGCACATCCTAGTCATAGGGACCGACTAAATTCTTTAAACAGAAAACTCCTCACAGCAGATGGGAAAGTATCAATGACAGTAGATCCTACCTGCAAACATCTTATCAGAGATTTGGAGCAATGTCAAAGAGATTCATCTGGTTCCCTGTCAAAAAAAGACGAAAAACTCACGCATGCCCTAGATGCGGCCTCGTATATGATTGAGTATTTGTGGCCTATTCAGAGGCGTATTGCACAATCAACAAGCTGGTAACACGGAGAAAACATGATACTTGAAAGTTTAAATGAAGTTTCTATTCTTAAATCATTAAAATCACATTTCGCCAGTATAGAACAAAAGAGATTTAAAGAACGCTATAGAATGATGAATTACTATGAAGGCCTAGAATCAGAATTGCAGACAGACATTGCAAAGCATTTTGATTCGGATTCACTAAAACAAGTGCCCTCATTTCTAGAGAATGTCACAGCAAAGCTGATAAATTCTAGGGCCATAGTTTATAAGCAGGCTCCTCAAAGACACTCTGATGATAAGTACCTAGAAAGTATAAAGTCTTTAGATTCTATAATGTTGCAACTTGAGAGGATGACGTATTTGCTAGGCTCTATGGCTATGCTGTCAAAATGGAACGCAGAAGAACAGAAAATAGAATATGACATACTAACTGAGTTTTACCCGATTTGGCTTCCACATCAGTCTGAACCTGTAGGCATCTGCTATCCACTCTATTCCCAGGGCCAGTCAAGATCTTCTGAAATGGTCTATGTTTGCTGGACTCCTGAACAACATTTTAAACTCACACAAGCTGGAGACATCCTTCCAGTAGATGACAATCTAGAAGGAGAGAATCCATACAAGCTGGTCCCGGTGACATACTCCCACAGACATCCGTTCACCACTGACTGGTGGAGAGAAGGAGCCTCGGATATAGTAAGCCTGAACACCACACTCAACATTCTTCTCACAGAAATGTCTTTATCCATGAGATTACAAGCCTTGGGCCAGCCGGTGATCTCAGGCATTGATTCTGCTCAAAAATTAAAAATGGGAGTAGACAGGCCTATTCTTCTTCCAGAAGGAGCTTCATTTCAATTTGCGGCCCCAGGAACAAATCTTGCACAGTATATTGAGGCCATGAGATTCCTGGTAGACAGTGTAGCCTACAACAACAACCTCAAGACAAAATGGTCCCAAGGTAGGGATGCTGTAAGTGGTGAAGCCTTGAAGATGCTGGAAGTGGACCTCACTGAATCTGTGATGGGTGATGCAGAGCATATCTGGAGGCCATTGGAAAAACACAGATTTGAAATAGACCGCAAGATTCTAGAGGTGCATAGTGTCAAAGTTTCTGAAGATTATTCAGTGGACTTCTCTGAACCTAGGTTTCCATTAAGTGCCGCAGAAGAACGTGCCCAGTTTGAGCATGATTTAAAGCATGGATTAAGAAGCAAAAAAGACTGGTTCAGGAAAAACAATCCAGACTCTGAAGATGTTCAAGAAATAATGGACCAGGTTCAAGAAGAACGCAAAGAAGAGCAAGCCCAGGAGACTGGCGGCGAGTCAGAAACACAACCTGTGTTTGCAGGATTGAGGCGACTTGGCGGACCTGGTCAATAGTTACTTAGACAAAATAGATGAGATCCAGGCTGTCATCATAAATGATGCAGATCTCATTCTAGATGCAATAGAAATGGATCTTTTATTGAAAGACCCTGAAGGCTATTTAATGAGTTTAGGCGAAGCTTTTTTAGATGAACACATGGATGAGATTGAACAAGGGGCCAAAGCTGGCCAACAACTAGCAAAAAAAATGGTGAAGTCTGTTGAACAACGTAAAAATCACAGCTAAGAAAAACTTTGACCTCACCAACATCCGGTTAGACTTTAGCCGGGAGCTTGCTTTGATTGGAGACATGATAAAAAAAGACATTAGAATGGGCATCAAAATCAGAAGAACCATAGATGGCGGAACAATGGATCCGCTACATCCTTTTACAATTAAGCAAAAAGGCAGTGCTAGTCCGCTAATTGATACAGGCACAATGTCCAAAGTAATTGTCAAGAAGTCTCGGAAGCTTGTTGAAGTCTTCCCAGCTAAGTCTAGGACAAAACCTATCAAGGGTTATCCAAAGGGGATTGCAGAAATTCAACAAAAAGGTGCGACTATTAGAGTCACTGAAAAAATGAGATCTTTTCTCCATGCAAAAGGATTGCACTTGAGCAAATCCACAAAAGTCATTAAGATTCCACCTAGGCCCTGGTTTGGCGTTTCTAATAAAATTCTAAAAGATATTCCAAAAATGATCCGGAAACGGATTCAGCAAGAAATTAGACGTGTCTGATTTTAGAATTGTAATCACCAACCAAGTAGCAAATGCGGCAGCTACAACGTCACTAAATCTCCAAGGAATAGTTCAGTCTATGACAGACCAGGGAATGACCAAAAGCCAGGTTAGATCTGCTTTAATGAGAGACTTGACAGTTGGCGGACCTATTTTTTCCGGGTTTCAGTCCAATGTCAGAAATATCACCAAAAATGGAGTAGAGTGGGCCAGTAATGATGTTCAAAAAAATGTGTATAATGAGGCAGGCATCAGAGAGTTTCAATGGCAAACAGCAAGTGATGGGAAAGAGTGTTCAGACTGTGCAGAACGTGACCAGGAGAGAGGAGACATGGAATACTGGGAAACTGTAGGAGTTCCAAAGTCTGGTTTTTCAGTTTGTACGTCAAATTGTAGGTGCATTTTAGTTCCATTAGGTGAAGCTAGTGAACGGATTAGAAGAACAAAGCCTGAAAAGCCGTTTCAGCCTATTACACAAACTAGGGCCAAAAATGTTGCCACCCAAAGCATAGCAAAAGCTCAAACTTTAGAGCCAAAGCTGACAAGATTGCTGACCAAAATGGCTGAGTCTACCGGTGGAGTTATGATGGGCCTGGAACATAGATTTAAAACATTAGAATCTTTAACTGGAAAAATCAAAAGACAGAGCAAAGAAAGAAAATGGACAGCCAAAGATACAATAGAACACAACTTAAAGGACACTATACGCTATGCTATGACGTTTGAACCTGTAAAGTATACACAAGGTGTCACACAGACAATTAAGGCCTTAGAAAGGCAAGGCTGGAAGTTTGAAAAAATAAAGAACACTTGGGCAAACATTGACTATCATGGAATTGGAGCTGTAGGAATTAAAAATGGCCAACGGTTTGAATTGCAGTTTCACACAAAGCAAGGCTGGAAGGTTAAAGATGAAATAAGTGAGGGTTTATACAAAAAGATAGGAGCTTTTCCAAAAAATTTGACAGGACCACAAAGGCTAGCCAAAAGAAGACTAGAGCAACAACTGCGAGAGGCCTGGGCTCCAGTAGAGCTTCCGCCTGGTGTCTTAAAAATAGGTAAATTAGACAAACCAGATCCAAGAATTTTGCAAACCACACAAACTGTTGATGCTTTTGGAAATGAATTGATTGCTACTTCTCATTTTAGCAAGGTTGGCCGGGAAGCATTGGAAGGTCTTTCAGGTGAAATACGAAAAGTAGACATTAGCGATTTGTCGCCAAATGATTTGGCATTATTCAGAAAAGATCTTGAAGGAAAAATCGTTAGTGAAACTTCTAAATATATTAGTTTTATTAAACCTAAAATGGCAGGAGAACAAGACCTAGTAGATAGTTATATTGCCAATAGAGCAAAAGAATTAAAGTTTGATAAAAAGCCAGTGGTGTTGTCTAATAAAGATTTTGATAATTATGTAAAAAGAAATAATTCTGATGTAATGTATAGAGGAATAAATGGTGCTAAAGCTAGTCAGTATATAGATGATTTTCAAAATGGAGATTATTTTGCAGGAACAGGAATTCATGGAAACGGGACTTATGTTGCAACTGACTTTTTATTAAAAAGAACTAAAGGTCCTGGCACTTCTTATGTATATAAAAAATTAGACGTTCAAGACATTTCTGGCCTTCGCATGGCTAGTGAGTTTGCTAAAGGTGGAACACCTGGAAGAGTAATGAAAATGACTCTAAGACCTGATGCTAGAGTTATTCATGCACAAGATTTGGCAGAATTAATTATTGATATAAGAAAAGAACTAGACAAAAACATTGCAAATGCAATAGCAACAAACAATATACCTGCAAGAAATTATTATATCAGATACAAAGCAATTTTTGACGATCACGGAAGAGCAGCAATGGAGCTTGGCTATGATGCGTACCAGGCGACACATCAAAATATTATAGTAATTGTAAACAGAGGTGCAGTTGTGATGACAAAAGAGACTTTAGCACCTTGAGCTGGCCTATAAATAGCTTATGATAAAAAATTTAAAAAAGCATGTTGCAATGTCAAAAAGGCTTGCACCAATGATGCCGGCACTGTATATGTTTTTTAGTGATGATGAAATGATGGAGTTTAAAAAAGCTGTTTCAGGGGCAAGCTTTGAAGAAGAATTACCTCAAAAATTTATTAAAAAAATTAATTTAATCAGAAAACTTAAGATTTGACTTGATAGAATGATTCAAGTGGTTGCATTTTAAGAATGGAAAAAAGAAACTCAAACAAGAGGTAAAAATGGCACAATCAGAAGTCACGGCAGACGTTAAAGAGCCAGAAGTCCAACCTGTAGACGTTAAAAGTCAGGAAGTCCAAAGCAATGAAGACGTAAAAGATGTTCCCAATGGAGCTGAGAATATTCCTTATCATAGATTGAAGGAAGTTGTTGACAAATTAAAAATCGCAGAAGAAAAGTTGCAGGCAAAGCAGGCACAAGATAAACTGCGAGCAGAAAAAGAACTTGAAGAGAAGGGTGAGTTCAAACAACTTTTAGATGATACCAGGAAAGACCTGGAAAATGAAAAAAAGAAATCTCAGAAATGGGAAAGCTTTGAAAAGACTAGACGTGCAAAAATCACAGAAGACTGGTCTGAAGAAGAAGTTGCAATCTATTCAAAATTGTCTCTAGAAGATTTAGAGAAACATAATGAAATACGTTCACAATCAAAATCACCAGTTGGAGTTGAATCTGGCAAATCAGGCATCTCTCACGGGAAGCCTTTGACCTTAGATGACTTTGACACCATGTCAGACAGTGAAAAACAGTCAGCGTGGCCGGTGTTTTTGAAACAAAAGAAAAGGTAATTTAAAAAATGGCTAAACATTATCAAGGTAGTGCTACCACGACAACCACTGATCAATATGCAGTAGCAGAAGTTTGGGCTGAGGGGATTAGTAAGTTCTTTAATAGATCTTCTGTCTTCAGGTCTTTGGTGACTGATGTGAGTTCTTTGGTTCAGAGTGGTGCAGATACTGTCAACTTTCCAGAAATTAGCATCATTTCAGCCGCTGCAAAGTCAGCTGGATCTGATATTACATACGATGCCACAGCTAATACAACAACTCAACTGTCCTTAAATAAGCATTATTATGCCGCAAAATTATTTGAGGATATTTTGTTGTTGCAGCAGTCTTATGACATCGCTTCTCACTATCAAAAAATGTTTGGAGAATCACTTGCAAGGCAAGTTGATGCAGACATTTGGGCTGAGTTAGATGGACTAAATCAAACGCAGGCTTTAAGTGCTGATGACACTCTCACAGCCGCTGTATTTGAAGCTACTTTAGCTACGCTTGGCGAAAATGACATTCCATACATGGATGGTGACTGCTTCATGGTGGTAAATCCTACGCTAATGGCTGACATTCTTAATCCTTCAGCTGGTCTAGGCCAGTATTGGATGAGGGCTGATGCTGTTGGTGGAAGTGGAGCTATGGCCACTGGTGCTGTAGGCAAACTCTATGGAATAGACGTTTTCATGAGCAACACAGTTTCATCTGGTGGAAACGCTAGCACTGTGCCTGGTGCAATCTTTCACAAGTCAGCTTGTGTAGTTGCTGTTCAGCAGGATGTGACCTTCCGAATGGAAGAGTCTATTGATGCTTTAGGCGTAAAAACAGCCGCATCCACTATTTATGGTGCGAAATTAATTGATGATTCTGACAACATCAAAGGTGTCAGATTCCTCAATGTGGCTTAGTCTTTAGAGTTTTATAGTTCTAAAGTAAACAGATTTGTGGCGGGGCTTATGCTCCGCCATAATCTAAACAACGGAGAAAAAAATGGCAGATGGACACTGGAAACATCCAAACACTGGAACGGTCTGGAATGGTGACATAACAAAACATGCTGAAAAGATTGAACAATTAG
>Ga0114932_10003479_pt1 | contig 15417 bp, 15 predicted proteins | sample 2SBtaG_2_FD_87286 | JGI IMG/M metagenome (GOLD analysis project Ga0114932, IMG submission 87286) | Deep subsurface microbial communities from Kolumbo volcano to uncover new lineages of life (NeLLi) - 2SBTROV12_ACTIVE470 metaG | ecosystem: Environmental > Aquatic > Marine > Volcanic ...
CCATTTAATTTTTTGCGTAATGAATTCAGCCAGGAATTTTGCTCTTCCGTTGAATCAGGAATTGAAGTGAATTTGCCCGAAGTTATAATTTTTTCGATTAAAACTTCGTATGGAATTGGCCGGATGGATTCCGGGGACTGTCCGGAAGGATAGAACTCCTGGATTATTTGCAGCAAAAAAACAGGTTCCGGACTTCCCGTTTGGGAATAATGGTCCGTAAGCTGTTGGATGTCTTTTAGGCTAAAATTTTTCCGAGTCATTGGGAATAAAAGTGCATTTCTAAAAATATTTTTTGGCTTCGAGCAACCCTAAAAAAGGGTTGTGAGTGGCCTTAGTGACGTTCACTGTAAAAATAGAGATGCTCTAAGGTTTATTTATAATTCAACGGAAAAAACAGGGTAAAACCTTACCTTATATTATAACAAACAGACCTTTATTTATAAAGAGTTACCGTTAGGTGCTTGTTTTGTTCCCATGTTTGATTTCTGGAATCAGCATCAGGGTGGCAAAAACCATCATTGCAAAGGAGAGAATACCTATATTGCGAGCTCCAATGAGACTTACTGTCCAATACCCAAGTATTGGACCGATGGTTCCCCGGACCCCTGTAAGACTGACATGTACAGACATATAGGCCCCTGCCTTTCCAGGAGGGGCATATTTAGTAACCCATAGGTTCCATGCGATGCTGCCTCCGGCAAAGGCAGCCCCAATCAAGGCAGAACCCAATCCAATGACCCAAGGATTTGACGTTACAAAAAACAGAAAAATTCCGAAACCGAAAAACAAGTTTAAAATCATCCTCAATACGACAAAATTCATTTTGTCGAAAAGAGTAGCCCAGTAGGGAATCAGAAGCATTCGCATCGTTTCCGGGATGATTGTAATGATCATGGCCACAAAAATGGCAGAACCTTCAATTCCCCATTCGGGGGCGGTTACATAGTCCACCCGAAGTGGTACAGTCCAGAGATTGGCGAATCCCATAATGAACCAGGTCAACAAGACATAACCAAAAGATTTGTCTTGAAAAATATATTTCATGTTGCCAAATGGATGAGCATGTGGACTATCCACAACAGGCTCAGAAGGCATGGAAAAAACTGCCACCGCTTTTGCAATGGCACAAAATCCTAGAAAGGTGAATATCCAATGATAGTTATTGATATCCATCTCAAGGAACGAGGATCCGACATACCCGGAAAGAGCAGCGATCCCTACAGAAAGTAAAAGGGGTTTTGAGAAAAACGCACCACGTTTATCGGAAGGATAATTGTCACTGTAGATTTCTGTAATAAAGGGTAGCAGCGCACTACGACAGATATAAGCTGTAATCACCAGACATGCAAAAAGAGTGAGAGATTGGACCCAGGCTGCGATAAAAAGGCAGCCCCCGGTAATCAATGAAGGGAGGGCTCCCCATGTAGATTTCTTCCAATTTGTCAGGGATGCATAGTGCAGTAGCACCATTGAAAGGAACATTCCCATAAAAGGTGCGGCAGCAATCAATGCTTTGGTGGTTTCACCCGCATTGAAAAATCGAATAGCTATGAACAGGGAAAATGTTTGAGCCCCTGATGAAAGAACCCCTTCGAAACCCCCTCGCCACAAATCGCAGCGATAAGTTTTTTGAGTTTTCTCCTCCAAATTTTGATCGGTGGACTCCCTCAATTCAATTGACCCCTGCATTTGGCAATATAAATTTTGTTGAATTCTGCATAGGGTTGCAGGGTTAAAGCAGTTTTAAAACTTTTAATGGCTTCGGAATAGCGGGCCAACTGATATAAGCAAAGGCCATGTCCATTCCAGGCCCCAAAGTGGTTGGGGTTCATTTTTATTGTGATTTCACATTCTTTTATAGATTGTGGATAATTTCTCTGCATATAAAGTACGGTTGCAAGCTTATTGTGAGCTTCTGCAAATTCTGGAAAATCAACCACCAGATTTTCAAATACTTCCTCTGCCATCTCGTATTGGCGGCTATCCATAAGTTGTGTTCCTTTGCGAATTCGAGATTCTGCCTCTTTGCCGGATTCGCCTAGCCAGAGGTTCCATAAAGCGTGTGTTGCAGATTGACGTAGTTCAGAGTTTTTGCTCCATAAATCCTGCAACCATTCTTTCTCATTCATTGTTATATATTTTCATTTTTATGTTTTGTGTTGCAATATTGTAACAGGTAAATACAAATTTAGAGTGTCTCTAATAATTGGCATTTTTACAGGTTTGCTTCCCACGCTAGTGGGTGGCAACTCGAGATCGTTTTATTTTTCTCGAACCTGACCTGTTGTAGGCGTAAAATCATAAGCGATCAAATCGTTTTTTCAGGGAAGTTCTATGATTTTTAATGATTCAAATTCGAGGCAAGCCGAAATTCTGGTTGTCGGGGATGAAGTGATAAGTGGCTTGATAGTCGATACCAACTCCAAATATCTTGGAGAACGAATACACGAGTTAGGGATAGGGGTTTCGCGCATTACCAAAGTGGGAGATGACTTCTCCAGCATTGAAGAATGTGTTGAAAAGGCCTTGCAGCGTTCAGACTGGATAATTCTTACGGGTGGATTAGGTATCACTCACGATGATATTACTAAATCAGTGTTAATGAAAGTTTTTGATTCCAACTTGCATCGGGATGAAAAAGTAACAGCTATGTTGCAGGAGATTTTTAGTAAGAGGGATCGGCAAATCCCGGTAAGTGTGCAGTCCCAATGTGAGGTCCCGGATAACTGCCAGGTTCTTTATAATGAAGTAGGCACAGCACCTGGCTTGCGATTTGAAAAAAACGGACATGTTTTGTTTTGTCTTCCAGGGGTGCCTCATGAGATGAAGCATTTGTTCGAGCAATTTATTACACCTGAACTGGTTAAACATTCCACGCAAACATTTTCGCAACGCATTCTCAAATCTACAGGTATCTCTGAGGCTGACTTATGGGAAAAGGTGGGTTCCCTTTCTTCTTTGCAAGAAAAAGCGACCTTGGCTTCCTTGCCTTCCCATTTAGGAGTACGAATTCGACTTTCTTGTTTTGCGGAAACTAAAAATAAAGGTGAAGCGGTGCTTGATGAAGTTGAACAATCTTTGAGGGAACGTATCGGAAAATATATTTACGGGAAAAATGAGGAAACGCTGGAGGCTAAAGTAGGGCAGTTGTTGATAGAAAAATCTATGACTCTCGCAACTGCAGAGTCTTGTACCGGCGGATTGATCGGACATCGTCTGACGCAAATATCAGGAAGCTCCAATTATTATAAAGAAGGGTTTGTTGTATATAGCAATGATGCTAAGGTTTTCCGATTAGGTGTGGAGCGAAAGGCCTTGGATGAGCATGGAGCTGTCAGTGAACCCGTAGCTCGAATGATGGCAGAAGGGGTTTGTCGGGTTTCCGGAGCAGACATTGGCGTTTCTGTGACGGGGATTGCTGGTCCGACGGGTGGCAATCAAGAAAAACCGGTGGGTTTAACTTATATTGCAGTCAGCGATGCAAATGGAACTTGGTGCAGGAAATATATTTATACACATGACCGCATAAAAAATAAGGAACGTGTAGCGCAAACAGCTTTAAATATGATCCGAATGAGACTATTAGGTTTGTTGAAGGGAGAAAAATAAAATGCAGGAAAGAAGTTGTCCGCATTGTGAAAAAAATATCATGCTTCAGGAAGAGGTCTGCCCTCATTGCAATAAGGCCGTTGCTCATTATCCCAGTTTCAGTCCGAAATGGTTTATGGTTCTATGGGTATTTTTTGTCATTCTCATTGTGGCGTTACTTGTTTCTATGTTTGGTGCCCGCTAGCTTTGGCAAAGTTTTTAAAGGGAAGAATGAGAAGAACCCCTGCTACGAACCCACCAATATGGGCAAACCAGGCTGTTCCACCCGCCTCGGCAGAGACACTGTTCCATATTTGCAGGAAAACCCAAAACAGCAGCAGAAGGATTGCGGGAACGCGGGCGATGGTCCAGAAAAACCCGAGAAAGATAAAAGTTCTTATTTTTGCAAAAGGGAATAAAATCAAATATGCACCTAATATTCCTGATATAGCTCCACTGGCTCCGACCATTGGTATTTTAGAGTCCAGATCCGTGGCGATATGCCCAAGAGCGGCGAGGGTGCCACAGACGAAATAAAATAAAACAAAACGGGGTTTACCCAATACATCTTCAATATTGTTTCCGAAGATCCAAAGGTAGAGCATATTTCCACCAAGATGCCAGATCCCGGCATGTAAAAACATGGATGTATAAACTGTAGGGTAAACTGTTAACGGATTATTGAGCAGTTGAGTAGGGATCAGAGCGTATTCAGCATAAAGGACGCTGGGATGGACGGGTAAATTGACCCCATACACAAAAACCGCCATGTTTAATACTATAAATAGCAAGGTTAAAAATGGAAAGTTGCGTGTGGGATTTTCATCTTTCAGGGGAATCATCGGTTACTTTTATACAATATGATAGTATTAAAAATGCGGGTTTTTCATTGATCGGAATTTGACAATCTCCGACATTATAAGCGATTAAATTAATTTGAACATGGATGATATAGAAGGACTGGTTCCACTATCAGAAGGAGAGAATTTACCTGTTGCTCCAGAGCGACTGGAGGAGTCATTAGAATGGGTGATCCAAACCTACCGCAAGCACCAATTGAACAGGGTGACTTCGTGGTTAAATGAAAACCTGGGAAAAGGCAGAAGAAATAAAACTCTTTTGCCGCGAATATTGCTGGACGTCAATCCAATTGACCACAGGCAAAGCTTACTTGAGGTTGTCTTCCCTTCTCCCCGGCACATCAATGAAAAATTGCTCGATGTAAATAGTTTGAAGTTTATGCTGGATGCTGACTCTGGAATGGGTAAAACCACTTTCCTTATGCATTATCTTGAAGAACTTCTAGATGCTCCCGCCCACCCAATTTATTCGCTTCCTATCTATTTCCATTTGGGGAATGTTCCAGAAGGGGGAGGTTTTCAGCAATTCCGGGAATCTGTCAATCAAGAAATTATTGATGTGATACTTCTGGAAAAAGAGGAAAACCCGGATTTGATTCTCGATGTGGACTTGCTTCAGGGGACCATAAACTCAATTTTTAATTACAGTAAATTTATGTTTTTGTTAGACGGTTTTGACCAGCTTCATCCTCAGGATAGATTTCGATTTTTTGTGGATTCTTTTCTGGAGGACAATGCATTTCGCAGCAATTTTGTTTTGCTGGCAAGCCGAAAATTTGAATTTGGATCATTAACTACGGATGCTGTAGTGAAACGGGGCGAGGGTGCCGCATTCCAAATGACTTTTCAGCCTCTTTCGCCGGAAGAAAGTAGCCTGTACCTAAGGGATGCTGCAAAAAATAATGTAGTCAAAGAACTTGCTGCTTACACCCCCGAACTTTTGCTGACACCCGTTTTGCTGAAAATGATTCGTAGTCTTTCGGAAAATGAACAACTGGAGGGACTCAATAACAGGGCTGAAATTTATGCGCAATGGTTCAAACATTTAATGATGAAGCCAAACCTGGAGGTGGATGACCAGGATTTAGAAAAAGGTATGGATCAATTGGCAGAAATTTCGTTTCAACAAATGCTAAGTGGAAAAATTCAACGCTACCAAAAGGAGGAGCCGGGTTACGACAAGGCCGACATCGAAAAGGATAAATTTGATTTGTTGATGAATGGGGATGATATCGCCCTCAGATGGAAAGGGATCATCCAGCAAACGCCACGTAGATGGGAGTTTTGCCATCCCTCTTACCAGGAATATTTTGCAGCGCGACATATTGCAAAAACATCCGAGTGGGGAAAAACAGTGAGGGAAAATTGTGGAAACGAAAAATGGCATGAGGCTTTTAAAATATTAGCGGGTTTTGTGTCAGGAAAAGAACTATTCGATATTTTTATCGAAGAGGGGGCTGTTATGTTGGCGGGAAACTCCCTTGCGGAGGTTAAAGAGCTTCCTGAAGGACAAAATTTACTTATTCGCCAGTTGCTAAAATACCAATGCCATGAATCTCTTCCACAATTTAAACCTTGTCGCCTGATACGCGTTGCAGATGTCTGGAAATCTAATGATGAGGATTACTTGCAAGCCTTGCTGAATAGATTATTAATGCGAGAGCATCGCGATAGCAGAATATTGTTCAGCGTTTTCGAACTGATTCTAGATAAAAACGGATTAAATATTCATGAACTGCTGGATAGTTTTGATTCAGAACCTATAAGAAAACTCGAAAAATTTCAGGAGTTTTTTAATGAGTCAAAGGACGGAAAGCAGGTAACTCTTTCCAAGGTCAAAAAGTATGCGGAAATGGTAACTATACCTAAAGGCAAATTTATATATCAGGAAGAAGACGATGAAGAGGATAAAGTTAATTTAGAAGAATTTTCTATCATGAAATTTCCTGTGACTAATGCCCTGTACATGCAATTTGATCCGCAACATAAATCCCGCTACCCGTTATATTCATGGGAGGAAGATCAACCGGTAATTGGTATTAACTATTATGAAGCGGTTATTTTTTCACTCTGGTTGGGTTTCCGTCTGCCCACGGAAAAAGAATGGGAAAAAGCGGCACGAGGAACGGATGGGCGGGTATACCCTTGGGGAGAGGCTATGGGCTATGAAAAAGGTTTTGCAAACACCTGTGATTTTATGGAATGCAAAACTAATCCGGTGACCGAATTAGAACCGGGCATGTCACCCTACGGTTGTTTTGATATGGCGGGTAACGTATGGGAATGGTGCATGCAATGGAATGCCTCGAAACATTCAACGCAACGGATTGTTCGAGGAGGTTCCTGGATGAATTATCTGGTACATGCAAAATGTTTTTTCCGAAATTCGTTTGATCCCGCTGAAAGGTATCTGGCTGTAGGCTTGCGCTGTGTTTCGGGTCCGCGTTTTACAGAAATCGAAGATGAAGATATGGAAGAGGATTGAAAGAACAGCTCTGATCTATCAAAATCGACTATTTTCCAAAAGGGTCACAAAAACTATTTTATATTCAATAGCTTAACTGATAGAATAATTCGAATAATTTATAGTCAGTAGGCCAAATTAAACTATTAACAGGCAATTTCGAGTTTTTTTTGCAAAAATAGGTTAAAATTCGCGTTTTTCACATAAGCGCTGTATTTTCTCCAAATTTGAGACTTAAAATATGAACAAGCACGCTAAAAAATTTCTCAGCATTGACGATGATAGGACTTTACAGATGATCGTCAAACAGATTTTGAGCAAATCGTTTGGTCCTCAAGTCCTCGAAGTTTTTCAGGCGGGAACGGGTGAAGAGGGGTTAAAAATGATGCGGGAAATCCAGCCCGATATAATTCTTTGTGATATCCATATGCCGGGGATGGATGGGTTTGAAGTTTGCCAGAAAGTGCGTGAACTGAAATTGCGCTCTGCCGTGATTCTCATGTCGGCTTACGATTCTGAGCAGGACAATGCGATAAAAGCAAGTGAAACTGGCGCAGATGCATATTTATCCAAGCCGTTAAAAAAGGGCGAGTTGCTGTTTGTTGTTAATTTTGTCATGAGGGTAGCTCATCTAAATGATGCAGTTTTCGAAAAAAATAAACAGCTGGAAGCTTCTTTAGGCCAATTGAAGCAGTTTCACCAGAAGTTGGCATCGCTAAATGAAGAACTGCGGAATGATAAAAGGCGTCTCGGAGTCAGCCTGAAAGAGATGACCGAGTTGAATGATCAACTGGAAAATAAAAATCAACAGATTTCTTCTATGGTGGACGAGCTGGCCAGCCGTTTTGACTCTACAGAAGGTTTGCTGGCGACCATCATTGAATTACACCAGACGGAACATCGCGGACATTCGGAAAGAGTTACTGAGGCTGCCATATATATGGCAGAAAAACTGGGTCAGACTGAATATCAAATCAGGAACATAAAATCTGCGGCGCGCCTCCATGAATTGGGCATCGTTGCAATGCCAACAATTGAAAAAAGAAAAGAAGCCACAAACGACGAACAGCTGGATGATATTAATGAAAAGCCAAAAACCAACCATCCTCTGGTAGGAGAAATGTTGCTTAAAGAATTTCCAGGGTTTGAAATGGTTGCGGAAATCATCCGGCATCTTCATGAAAATGTGGATGGCACCGGGTCACCAGATGGAATGTATGGTGATCGTATCCCAATGGGCTCTCGAATAATTTCTGCCGCAAGTTATTTTGATCACAATAAGATGGCTCATCCAGATCGTGCCAACGAAGATATTCTGGCTAAAATGGATGAAAAAACCGGAATGATTTTTGATGAATCGGTAATGCAAGCTCTGCAAGAATATGTCGCGCAACAAGGAGTAACCGAAGAGGTGGCCACAATGGAATGCTCGGTGTTTGCTCTATCAGAAGGGATGGAACTGGCAGTCGATATTATTTCTGCTTCTGGTATCAACCTTCTAAGAAAAGGAACTGTGCTGGACCAGGAAACTCTGGATAAAATTTTGAAATTTCACAATGTAGATCCTATTTCTGGGGTCATTAAAATAAAGCAGCCTTCTTAAAAAATGGATTTAGCTTCCTTAATAGGTGTGATCGCCGGGGTGGGACTCGTTCTCGCTTCCATTCTGATGAACAGTGGTTTAGACCTGTTTATCAATATTCCTTCTGCAATGATTGTTTTAGGAGGGACTCTGGCAGCGACCCTGATTGCTTTTCCCATCAATGAAGTAATGAAAGTGATGGGTTTGTTCTTAAGAGTCTTCATGGTTAAAAAATCGGATCAGTATCAATTGATCGAAAGTATGGTGGGAATTTGTAATGTGGCAAGGAAAGGCGGTGTGCTGGCAATTGAGTCTAAACTAAAAGAAATTGATAATGACTTTCTTAAAAAAGGATTGGAACTTACGGTAGACGGCAAAGATGAAGCCACGGTAAATGCCCTTTTGAAAAGAGAAGTCAAGCAGTTGCAGAATGCTCACAAAGATGGTTGGGAAATATTTAATCAGATGGGGGCTTTTGCGCCGGCCTTTGGAATGGTTGGAACTTTGATTGGTTTGATTCAGATGCTTTCCGATTTATCCGACGTCAGTTCTGTAGGACCCAAAATGGCCATCGCATTGATCACCACATTTTATGGCGCGGTAGTTGCCAATCTTATTTTTATCCCCATGACCGTAAAACTAAAACGCAGAAGTGCTACCGAATCCCTCGAAATGACGCTTATACTGGAAGGTATCGGTTACATTCGAAAGGGTGTCAATCCAAGATTCATGCAGGATGTTTTGGAAAACTATCTTGATACCTATCATGGTAAAGAAAAGAAGAAGGGGGACGAAAAAGAAAAGAAACCTGCGAAAAAGAAATAACTAGCCATGGCAGAAAAAGAAGCTAAAAAAGAAAAGAAAAAAGCAGTAGAAGAAGAGGAGGAGGAGGAGCACGAGTGTCCAGAAGGGGCGCCGGCCTGGGTAATGACTTTTGCTGACCTTGTTACCCTTCTGATGGTGTTTTTCATTCTTCTTTTTGCTATGGGTTCTATTGAAGAAAATAAATGGAAGCAGATTAAATCTTCACTCCGGGATGCTTTAGGCCAGGAGAATATCCCCGAGCAGGGAATTCGAGAAGGTCTGGATGTAATCAAAGAAAAAGTGTTGGATGAGAGCACCATTCACGCGGTTGATGAAGTAGGTGCTATGGTTGCCAAGGAGGTTGAAGAAATTGCATCTGAAGTAGAAGAATTCGTATTTAAAAACAAATTAGCAGGCCAGGTAGATGTTTCCTCTGATGAAAGAGGTGCCATCATTACCCTTTCTGATACAGTTTTGTTTCCGGCAGGAAAATCTCGTATGACCAAAACCGGTAACGATATTATCCAGCAGGTATTCGATTTGTTGCAGCAGTTTAATTATGACGTGAAAATAGAAGGCCACACGGATAATGCTCCCATCAGAACAGAACGTTTTCCTTCTAACTGGGAATTGTCGGCTGCGCGTGCTGCAGAAGTGGCCCGGGAATTAGTGGAAGCAGGTTTCCCCCCCACGCAATTGTCTATTGAAGGTTTTGCTCAATACCGTCCAAAAGTTCCCAATGACAGCCGTCAGGCCCGTGCCACCAATCGTAGAATTGAAATAGTTTACCAACGCGGTAGCGTTCGAAAACATATGGTGGATGTTCTCCGTCGCAATAATAGGTAGAAGCCTTCGCGTTTATTCTCCCTTTGTCGAAAAATATGAAAAACCAATTTATGTTCAGGGCTTTGGAATTAGCTCGTAAGGGAAAGACGTCTCCCAATCCCAAGGTCGGAGCGGTGCTTGTCAAAAAAGACCGAATTATCGCCGAGGGATTTCATCCCTACGCGGGGGGACCGCATGCTGAAATAGTGGCTCTAAGAAAAGCGGGGAATAAAGCAAGAGGCGCGGACCTCTATGTTAATCTCGAGCCTTGCTGCCATATGGGTAGAACGCCGCCTTGTACCGACGCCATTATACGATCGGGTATTAGCAGGGTATTTGCTGGCATGAAAGACCCTAATAAACTGGTGCAAGGCAAAGGAATTCGCGCTTTAAAAGCAGCTGGAATAAAAGTTTCAGTAGGCATGATGAAAAAGGATTGTGAAAAACTAAATAAGGTGTTCGTCAAAGTGATGAAAACGGGTTTGCCGTTTGTTACCGTAAAAACGGCTATGTCGCTTGATGGGAAAATCGCCACCAGGAAAGGGGATTCGCAATGGATATCGGGTGTAAAATCTCGTAATTTCGTGCATGAGTTGAGAAACCAGAATGATGCTATTTTGGTGGGGACGAATACAATTCTGCAAGACAATCCTCAATTAACATGTCGATTGAAAAGAAAAGGCAACACGCACCCGGCGCGTATTATCTTGGATCGGAAAAATAGAATTCCATTAAAGGCAAAAGTTTTTGCGAACGGCAAGGCGCAGCGGGTCGTTTATGTTTCCGGCCCGGGACTTTCCATTAAAAGAGAAAAAGCACTTGCCGGAAAAAATATAGAAATTCTTAAAGGTAAAATAGGGAAGTCGGGATTTGACCTGAAATACTTAATGAAATGGCTCGTGCAAAATGATCTGACATCCATTCTGATTGAAGGTGGAAGTGAAATTAACAGCAGTGCATTTTCGGCAGGGATCGTTGACAAGGTCTTTGCGTTTATCAGTCCTATTCTGGTAGGTGGGCAGCAGGCCCCCGGTCCAATTGGGGGCGGGGGTGTGGAAAAAATTGCAAAAGCCATGAGTTTGAAAAATATGAAAGTCTCTCAATTAGGAGAAGACTTAATGGTGGAGGCCGAACCATGTTCAGCGGGATAATTGAATCGTTAGGTACCATACGTGAATTCGATCATGGTCAGGAAAGCGCAGCTATGGTTGTCGAGACCGAAACTAATTTCTCGGGTCTTGAAGATGGAGAAAGCATTGCGGTGAACGGTGTTTGTCTCACGGTGGTTGACTTCAATGAGTCTACGTTTCGAATGGATTTAGGGACGGAGACATTGGATAAAACCAGTTTTAAAAATTCCAAAGTGGGAGACCGGGTTAATCTGGAAAGATCATTAACGCCTTCTTCAAAAATCAGCGGTCATTTTGTTAGTGGTCATGTAGATCAGGTGGGAGAGGTTTTAAGTATTGAAGAAAAACCGGGCGAAGTATTATTGCAGTTCTCGCATCCGGCTTCCCTCAGTCCCTACATAATGGAAAAAGGTTCAATCGCCTTGGATGGAATCAGCTTGACTGTTTTTAATTGCAAAGAAAATCGATTTAATGTGTCTATCATTCCGTTTACCTGGGAGCATACCAACCTGAGTACCAGGAAAATAGGGGATTTAATAAATATCGAATGTGATATGATTGGTAAATACGTCTACAAAGCATGTGAAACTCTAATGAAACCGGAAGCCACCGGACCTGTTTTGGAATTTTTACGCCAGCAGGGGAAAGAATAAATGGGAAAAGAATTCAGCACCATAGAAGAAGCTATTGAGGATGTGCGGCAGGGAAAAATGATTGTCATTGTTGACGATGAAGATCGCGAAAACGAAGGCGATTTGATGATCGCGGCTGAAAAGGCGACCCCCGAGCTGATCAACTTTATGGCTCGATTTGGACGCGGTTTGATTTGTTTAACCTTGACCGAAGAAAGAACCAAGGAGTTGGGACTCTCGATGATGGTCGAAGATAATCAGTCGGCTTTTGAAACTCCTTTCACGGTTTCGATTGATGCGCGTCATGGGATCAGCACAGGTATTTCGGCCGCGGACCGGGCTCACACCATTAAAGTAGCCATTGACCCTGAAACTGTAAAAGGGGATCTGGTGAAGCCGGGCCACATTTTTCCATTAAGGGCAAAGGATGGAGGCGTGTTGGTGCGTATGGGACAAACCGAAGCCTCTGTTGATATCGCCCGCATTGCAGGATTAAACCCATATGGTGTGATCTGTGAAATTATGAATGAAGATGGAACAATGGCGCGAGTTCCGCATCTGACAGAGTTTGTCAAGGAACACGGTATCAAAATGATCACGGTCAAAGACCTGGCTGAGTACAGGCTCATGAAGGAAGCATTGGTAGAAGAGGTCACATCGACTATTCTTCCAACGCATTCAGGAGAGTTTCAATCCGTAGCTTTTAAAAATTTGTTGGATGATCAAATTCATATCGCTTTAGTCAAAGGCGAAATTAATAAAGACAAGCCTACATTGGTTCGAGTTCATTCTCAATGTTTGACAGGCGATGTTTTTGGTTCTTATCGTTGCGATTGCGGGGAACAACTAAAAAAATCTATGGAAATGATTGAGCAGGAAGGAACCGGTGTCTTGCTTTATCTTTATCAGGAAGGACGAGGCATTGGCATTGTAAATAAATTAAAGGCCTACGCATTACAAGATGATGGAAAGGATACGGTTCAGGCCAATGAAGCGTTGGGCTTCAAACCCGATCTCAGAGATTATGGAATTGGTGCCCAGATTCTTCGCAAGCTTGGCTTGGGGAAAATACGCATTATGACAAATAACCCCAGAAAAATTGTGGGACTGGAAGGATATGGATTGCAATTGGTTGAACGGGTTCCTATAGAAGTTCAAGCCAAAAAGGACAATCTCAAATACCTCCGTACCAAGCAGGAAAAATTGGGCCATATGTTTCAGAATATCAAATGAACAATGGTTGAGATTATAGAAGGCGATCATAGCGCGAAGGGTCTGCGGTTCGGTGTGGTGGTCAGTCGTTTTAATGACTTTATCACCAGCAATCTTTTGACCGGCGCTCTGGAAGGATTTAATGAATCCGGAATCGATAAGGCCGACTTGAAAATTCTTAAAGTCCCGGGTGCTTTCGAAATTCCTCAGGCTGCAAAGAAATTATGCTCTACTGGAAGTTTTGATGCCATTGTTTGTCTTGGCGCGGTCATTCGCGGAGATACCTCGCATTTCGATTATATATGTGCTGAAACGAGTAGGGGAATAGGCCAGGTAGGACTGGAATTTAATATTCCTGTTTTGTTTGGTGTGTTGACAACAGAAAATCTGGAACAGGCTGTTGCGCGTTCGGGGTCGGGATCATCGAATAAGGGTCGGGAAACTGCCTTGGCTGCAATTGAAATGGCGACACTGTATAAAAAACTTTAAAGGATAAAATGGGAAATCGCCGCGCAGCAAGAGAATTAGCATTGAAGTTCTTTTATCAGACTGAATTTAACTCTGATAGTCCTGATTCAGAACTGGACCCTTTTTGTGAAAGGGCAAATGTCAGTGAAGAGATTCAAAATTTTACACAGGCTCTGGTTAAAAAACTTTTACTCCATGAAAAAGAAGTAGATGAGCTGTTAAAAAAAATCAGCGCTAATTGGGCTCCGGATCGAATGGCAGTGATTGATAAAAATATTCTTCGACTTGGGATTTGTGAACTATTGTTTGATTCAACCACCCCTCCTAAAGTTGTGATTAACGAATCGGTTGAAATAGCAAAAAAATTTGGAACTGAGGAATCTCCAGATTTCATAAACGGAATTTTGGATAAGATATTTAAAGACTCCAAGGTAGTACCTTAAAACAAAACTCGCGATATGCGATACATTATATTCTCAGATCTCCATAGTAATCTCGAAGCCCTAAATCAATTTGAGAAAGAAATTTCTTCCATCCCTCATGATCGCCTGGTCTGCCTGGGTGATATTGTGGGTTATGGGGCCGACCCCAACCCTTGCATTGATTGGGTGAGAAAAAATGCAGATTTTACTCTCGCTGGAAATCACGATCTCGCCGTAGTCGAAAAAACAGACTCTTCCTATTTCAATGATTATGCGCTTCAAGCATGCAGGTGGACTCAAAAATTGTTGACTGCAGAAAACAAAAAGTTTCTCGAGGCCTTGCCCATGGATAAGGAAGAAAATGGCGTTTACTGGGTTCATGCTTCTCCATACCAGCCTAAAAGGTGGCATTATATTGTTAATAAAAATGGAGCTGATAAGCATTTCTCAAGTTTTGATGCGCCTCTTTGTTTTGTGGGTCATTCGCATAAACCCGTTATTCTGGAACTAACTCTCAAGGGTGAGTTCAACGATTATGTGTCGGATCTTTGGCATATAGATCCTACGCACCGCTATATTTTTAACGATGGAAGCCTGGGACAACCTCGCGACGGTAACCCCAAACCGATGTATATACTGTACAATTCCGATGAACGGACTGTTGAATTCAAAAGATTTGATTACGACCTTTCGCAAGCCCAAAATAAAATCATTGAAAATGGACTTCCCGCCTACCTCGCTGATCGTCTCTCTTTGGGAAAATAACTGGAAACGGAATCCACCTAAGAATGATGATGACCTCTGCATATTCCGTTAAGTAAGAAAAAGGTCTATTGACCCGGAAAAGAGGAAATGTTATATTTAAATCAAGAAACTTCAATAAAATTAATGACTTAAGTAAATTTTCCACCTTCATTTGTGATGAAATGGCTGGCATGCGTTATCTAATTCCAAAGATTTGCCAAGTGCTTCTTGTTTTTGGGCTCCTATTGTCCCAGGCAAATATTGCTGTTGCGGCCTCTGCGAGTGATCTTTATTTCCAGGCGCAAAAATCTTATTACAAGCTCAAGGCCTCGGCTGAAAAGCAGAAATTCAGGCACCATTGGATGAAAACTATAAAAATGTTTTCAAAGGTGGTGAATCGTTATCCCAAAAGTAATGAAGCCTATAGGGCCGAGTTCACCACTGGAAAATTATATGAAGGATTAAACGCAGTTTCTAGAAACTCAAAAGATTTGGATCAAGCGGCGCAACATTACAAAAATGTTTCCGAAAATTATTCGCCCGCAAACCTCTCGGATGATGCCTTGTTTCGGGTTGCAGAAATTTATCTGACCAAGAGAAACTTCGCATCAGCTTCAGAAACATTTAAGAAGATAGTTGTAAAATTTCCTGACGGCGATCAGGCAAAAAAAGCCCGGAAAAAATAC
>Ga0114932_10003482_pt1 | contig 15410 bp, 12 predicted proteins | sample 2SBtaG_2_FD_87286 | JGI IMG/M metagenome (GOLD analysis project Ga0114932, IMG submission 87286) | Deep subsurface microbial communities from Kolumbo volcano to uncover new lineages of life (NeLLi) - 2SBTROV12_ACTIVE470 metaG | ecosystem: Environmental > Aquatic > Marine > Volcanic ...
GACCATGTCCGAGGCGCGGCGCGCGGCGATCGCCGAAATCGCCCGCGCGCACCACCTCTGCATTATCGAGGACGATGTCTGGGCCGCCGTCGGTCCCGGGCATCCGCCGCCCTTGGCGACCTTCGCACCGGAGCGCACATTCTTCCTGTCGGGCCCGTCGAAATGCATGGCCGGCGGCCTGCGTATCGGCTTCATCCACAGCCCCGATGGGTTGACCGACCGGGTGCGTTCGGCGGTCCGGGTCAGCAGTTGGACGGCGCCGCCCCTGATGGCGGAGATCACCACACGCTGGATCAATGACGGTACCGGCGCCGAACTGACCAGGGTCATCCGGCGCGAGATCGAGGTCCGGGTCGCCCTGGCGCGCAATCATTTCAAGGATTTCACCCTGCGCAGCGATTCCAGCGTTTCCTTCGTTTGGCTGGAATTGCCGTCACCGTGGCGGGCGTCGGACTTTCAGGCGGAGGCGGAAGCCCGCGGCATCCGCATTCTGACCGCCGAGACCTTCACGCCGGGCCGCGATGCGGCGCCCCATGCCGTGCGCATTTCCGTCGGCGGCAATCATTCCCGCGCGGAAGTGGAGCGGGCCATGGCGGAACTGGTGGATATCCTGCACGGCCCGCCGGGCGCTGCCAGTTCGGTAATCTAGCTTTTCAGGGGATGGGCGTGGTTGAGCGGGCCGTGCCCTGATCCGAAACCGGGCGCGCTGATGATGGCGTCGCGAACATAGCCATGCGCCCGCCCGACGGCCGCGGCCAAGGTCATGCCCTGGGCCAATCCGATGGCGCAGGCGGACGCCAAGGTACAACCGGTACCGTGGGTATGGCGGGTATCAATACGCGGACCGGAAAACGCCAGTGCCTGCGCTTCGCCATCGTACAACAGATCCGTGACCTCATCGCCGGCCAGATGTCCGCCTTTCATCAGCACCGCCTCAGCGCCCAGCCCCAGCAGGTCCTTGGCCGCGGCGGCGACGTCCTCAGGTGTTCCGACCTTGCGTCCGCTCAGTGCCGCGGCTTCCGGCGTGTTCGGCGTCAACAACCGGGCCAGGGGCAAAAGCCGCGCTTTTAGCGCCGCCGTCGCGGTGTCTTCCAACAAGGCAGCACCCCCCTTCGCCACCATCACCGGATCTAGAACAACGGGAATACCTGCGGCCATGGCGCCCAAGGCATCGGCGACCGCGTCAATGATTTCCGGACGGTGCAGCATGCCGATCTTGATGCAGTCCGCTCCCAGGTCACCAAGCACGCTGTCGATCTGGGCGTGGACGAAATCCGCCGGCACTTCGTGGATGGCCTGCACGCCGGTGGTGTTCTGGGCCGTCAGCGCGGTGATCGCGGTCATGGCGAAGCCGCCCAGCGCCGTCACCGTCTTGATGTCGGCCTGAATGCCGGCGCCGCCGCCGGAATCGGATCCGGCGATGATCAATACCCGGCCGTTCATGAGATCAGGACCCGTCCGAGGCAGCCTGCTCAATGGCACCGGCGACGTCGCCGACGACACTGGAGATCAGCGCTTCGTCCTCGCCTTCGGCCATCACCCGAACCACCGGCTCCGTGCCGGACGGGCGGATCAACAAGCGCCCCTTGCCAGCCAGACGGGCTTCGCCGTCGCTGATGGCTTCCAGGACACGGGCGTCGCGCAAGGGTTGGCCGCCGTTGACACGCACATTGGTCAGCTGCTGCGGATAGGGATCGAACCGCCGGCAAGCCTCGCTGGCCCGGCCGCCGTCGGCGACCAGCACGGCCAGCACCTGCAGGGCGGCGATCAGACCGTCTCCGGTGGTCGCATAATCGCCCAACACGATGTGACCCGATTGTTCACCGCCCAGATTGTAGCCGCCGCGGCGCATTTCCTCGACCACGTAGCGGTCGCCCACCTGGGTGCGCAAAAGCCGGATGCCCTGGCCGTCCAGATACTTCTCGAACCCCAGGTTCGACATCACCGTGGCAACAACACTGTTGCCGCTGAGATCGCCGGCGGCGGCCCAGTGTCCGGCGATCAAGGCCATGATTTGGTCGCCGTCGATCAGCGCGCCCTTTTCGTCGCAGACGATCAACCGGTCGGCGTCGCCGTCCAGGGCCAGACCGATGTCGGCGCCGTGCGCCATCACCTGGGCCTGCATGTAATCCGTGTCCGTCGACCCGCAGCCCCGATTGATGTTGAAACCGTCCGGATCGACCCCGATGGGCACCACCTCGGCGCCCAATTCCCAAAGCACTTCCGGCGCCACCCGGTAGGCCGCGCCATTGGCGCAGTCGACCACGACCTTCAATCCGTCGAGACGTGAGCCGCGGGGAAACGTCCGCTTCACGTGCTCCGTATAACGGCCGATGACGTCGTCCAGGCGCCGCGCCCGGCCCAGCCGGTCCGGCGCCGCGCGCAGCTTATCAAGACCATTGTCGAGGCGCGCCTCGATGGCGGCTTCGACCTCATCCGACAGTTTGTAGCCGTCCGGGCCGAAGAACTTCAGGCCGTTGTCGTGATAGGGATTGTGTGACGCCGACAGCATGACGCCCAGATCGGCGCGTAAGGACCGGGTCAACATGGCAATGGCCGGCGTCGGCATGGGCCCGACCAGGACCACGTCCATGCCGACGGAAACGAAGCCCGACGTCAGTGCCGGTTCCAGCATGTAGCCCGACAACCGGGTATCCTTGCCGATGATGACCCGGTGGCGGTGATCCCCTTGAATGAAATGACCACCCGCCGCCATGCCGACCCTGAGCGCCGTCTCCGCCGTCATGGGGTCGGTGTTGGCGGTGCCGCGGATACCGTCGGTGCCGAAAAGTGTGCGGTTCATATGTCCTCTGAAATCACGCCATGTGAGAATGACGGATGATTAAGCTACGACGTCTTTTATTGCAATTCGGTTAAGCCGTGGGGTCACGATTTGTTACGGAACGTTGCCTGCGGCATCGTCGCGCCTGGAAAAACCTGACAGAGCACCGATTCAGCGCTTGGCGTCCGCCGCCGCCGTGCCATCCGCATATTCGCAGATGACATTCAACACGGCCTGGCGCTTTTCCACATCGACGGCGTACACGGCGCGTTCCAGGGCGGCCGGCAAATTGGCGGCGGCCTCAACCCGTTCGGCATATCCGCCCGACGCCTCGACCACATGTTCGAAGCGTGGTGACGGTTTCAGATGCGTCAGCGGCGCGTCATTGGATCGCGACGCAGCGCCGTCCGGATACATGCTCAGCGTGGCGCGGCGCACGGCGCCCCACATGGCATTGTTGACGATGACGGTCAGGATCGGCAGCCCCATGGCTTCGCAAACGAAGTGGGCCGGCGTCGGGTTGCCGAACATGTAGCTGCCATCCCCGACGACGGCGATGACCCGCCGGTCAGGATGGGCCAGCTTCTGGCCAATGCTTTCGCCCAGGCCCCAGCCCAGGCCGCCGGCCGGGCTCATGCCGAAGTGACAGCCCGGTTGATAAAAGTCCAGCAGGTGCAGCGGGAACACCATTTCGGTGATCACAATATCGTCGGTGCCTTTGATATCGTTGAGGCAGCGGGCGATCCACGGCGTTGTCGCCAGCGGTTTTGCCGATGCGTCGGCGACGGCCTTTGCGCCGGCTTCACGGGCCGTCGCTTGGGCCTCAGCAACGCGGTCGCGCCGTGCCTGTTCGTGCGGCGGGCGCTCCATCCCATCCAACACCCGGTCAAGGCCACGCAACACGGCCGAGGAAAGCCCGGTAATGCCCAGATGGCAGGGGAAATTCCGCATGACGTAATCGGACAGCAAGGGGTCGGCGCCGATTTGTACAACCTTCGCATCCGGGTTCGGCTGATGCAGCTTTGGCAGCCAGGGCGCGTCGCTGTCGACGACCACGATCAGATCGGCGGTATTGATATGGGCGCCGACTTCGTAGCCCAGATGCATGGGGTGATCCGTCGGCAGGGGCGTATAGCGGGGCCGGTAGGCGATAACCGGAATGGCATGTTTCTCGGCCAGGGCGGCAAGCACGTCAGCGTCGCCGTCACGGCTGCCGTAGCCGCCGGAAATCAGCACCGGCGCCTCCGCCGCGACCAGCCATTCGGCCAGTTGCTTGAGGGCCGCCGGGTCGGCGCTTGGGGGCGCCGGCCGGGCCACGCTATCGATGTCGGGCGGCGCCTTATCGGCGGATTGGGCGAGGATTTCCCGGGGCAAGGTCACGTAGGTCGGCCCGCGCGGCTCACTCAACGCAATGGCAACCGCTCGATCAACCACCTGGGCGGCCGGATCGGCTGTCCTGAGTTCGTAGTCCCATTTCACCGCTTCGCGGACCATACCGGCCTGGTCGAACATCTCCTGGCCCCAATGGATGAAGACGTTGCGGGCCCCGACGCTGTCGTCCTCGGTGATCGGCGTGCGCCCGGCAAACAGCAATATGGGGATATTGTCGCGTGATGCGTTCAACAGTCCGCAAATGGCGTTTGCCGTGCCGACGTTGACGTGCAGCATCACCGCCTGGGGCCGGCCAGTGGCCTGGTAATACCCGTGCGCCATGGCGATGGCGAGATTTTCGTGCGGCACGGTGACCGGCATGGGTACCGGGCGGTTGGCTTCCCTGGCCCGGCAGAAGCCTTCGATGATCGACGGGAAATCGGTGCCGGCGTTGCCGAACAGATAATCGACGCCATGTTCGCCCAGGCGGGCGAGAAAGGCATCGGCGGCGGTTTGGATTGTCGGTGGGTTGGTTGACATGTACGGATCAATCCCGATCTGGCCGGTCGGTGACGTTACTGTTTTCCTGCCGTCGGCACGAACGCGCGCAATTCCTTGACAGCGTCCGGTGACAAGTTCTTCTCATAATGCCGGTACCATGCCGGGTAGGCGCCCGCCGCACTGATGATTTTGTTGACTTCCGCGATGACCCGTTTGCCGATGGGCTTCTTCGAACATCCCACATGGACCGGGAAAAACCGTGCAACATTTGCCATGGGAAAATAACGCAACTTTGGTGTCAGTCCCAAACGCCGCAGCTGATGGGTCGCTTCCGTGGGATAAGCGAAAGTCACGTCGAACCGGCCGCCGGCAATCATCTTCATCAGGGTTTCCGAATGGATCACCGCCTGGCCGCGCGGATCACCGGCCAGGGCCTTCAATGTGTTATCGACAACCGGCGCATAGGAACGCGATTTACCAAAGCCGAACCGGATTTTGGCGTCATTGAGAAGGATTTCCACATTGACGACGCCGTCGGCGCCAACGTGCGGCGCGACCTTCGCCATGGCGTCTTCGGCGACGATCAAGCGGTTTGAGACGATCCACACATAGGGTTTGGAAAACGCCACATATTCTTCCCGTTCCGGTTTCTTGAACACACCGTTGTTGCACACACCATCGCTTCTTCGCATGGAGGCCAGGGCCCGGGTCAGCGGCCCATCGACGGTCAGATGGTTGAACCCGGTCAGGCCTTTCTGGAAATGATCGAGCAGTCGGTCCATGTGGCCGGTGCCGATATTTTCGCCGACCCGGATGTAACCCGGCGGAAAGTGAGTGACGAACCAACTGATCCGATCGGCGGCGATTGCCGGGCTGCCGAATCCCAAATTCGCAATGGCTGGCAAAAGAAGCATTACTGTACCGATTGTCCGGATCATCTCACCCACCCGCTTTGTCGATGGCCTCCCAGACATCGAAGGCCTGCCGCGTTTCCGCGACGTCATGGACCCTGAATATTTGCACACCTTTGGCCCTGGCGGCCAGCGCCGAAGCAACGGATCCGGCGACACGGTCATGAGGGTCATCGGCCGCCGACAGTCTGCCGATATAGCTCTTTCGTGACGCCCCCAGCACCACCGGGCAGCCCAATTCGTGCAACACGTCCATGTGGGCGAGGATTTCCAGATTGTGATCCAGGGTCTTGCCAAAGCCGATTCCCGGATCGACGGCAATATGCGTGCGACTGATCCCGGCGTCCTCGCAAACCGCAATGCGGGCCGCTAGATAATCCCGAATGTCCTTGGAAGCCACATTGTAGGTGGGATTTTCCTGCATGGTCCGGGGCTCACCTTGCATGTGCATCAAAACAACCGGCACGGCGTGGTCGGCAACAACGCCCAAGGCGTCTGGATCACCCGTCAAGGCGGTCACATCGTTGACGATAGTGGCGCCAGCATTCATCGCCGCTTCCATGACCACCGCACGCCGGCTGTCGATGGAGACCAACGCGCCATCACCGGCCAAGGCTTCAATCACCGGCAGGACACGCTGCATTTCCTGTTCGACGGAAACCGGATCGGCGCCGGGCCGGGTCGATTCGCCGCCAATATCAAGAATATCTGCGCCCGCGTCGCGCATGGCGCGGCCGCGCGCCACCGCATCGTCAACGCGAAGCGCCTCGCCGCCATCGGAGAAACTGTCCGGGGTGACGTTGACGATGCCCATGATCCGCGGGCGGTCAAGCGTGAGGCCGGCAAATTTAAGATCGGTGAATGCGGCTTGCTTTGAAGCTTCCATCATCAAGGCCATCCGGAAGACCGCCGGATCAGTGGTGATCTAGGATTCCGGCTGCGGCTCGATACCGCCGACGCCGGGCGATCCCTTGTCCTTGTTGACCGCGCCGCTGGTCGGCACCGAGGCCTTGTGGCCGCCTTCCGGGGGGGTGTAATCGTCATCCTTGCGGACGATCTCTTCGCCGCGCAAAAGCGCATCGACATCGACACCGGAAAGCGTCTCGTATTCCAAAAGCCCCTGGGCGATAAGCTCCAGCTGATCACGTTCATCGGTGAGAACACGCCGCGCATTGCGCTCCGCTTCGTCGATGAGATCACGAACTTCCTCATCGATGATCGCCGCCGTCGCGTCGGACACGTGCTTTTGGCGGGCCACGGAGTGGCCTAGGAACACTTCTTCCTCATTGTCCGCGTAGCGTAACGGTCCAAGCCTTTGGGAAAACCCGAACTCAGTGACCATGCGCCGCGCGATGTTGGTCGCCTGCTGGATGTCGTTGCCCGCACCGGTGGTGATGTTGTCCTTGCCGAACACCAATTCCTCGGCGATGCGGCCGCCGTACATAATCGCCAGGCGGGACTTCAACTGCACCTCGGATTGCGACAATTGATCGCGCTCCGGCAGGTTCATGGTGACCCCCAAGGCGCGGCCGCGCGGGATGATGGTAACCTTGTGCAAGGGGTCTGACTTCGGCATGCGCAGGCTAACCAGGGCATGACCGGCCTCATGATAGGCGGTCAATTCCTTCTCTTCCAAGGTCATCACCATGGAGCGCCGCTCGGTCCCCATGAGGACCTTGTCCTTGGCGTCCTCGAATTCCTGCATGGTGACGACGCGCTTGCCGATGCGGGCCGCCAACAGGGCCGCTTCGTTGACCAGATTGGCCAGATCGGCGCCGGAAAACCCAGGTGTGCCGCGGGCAATGACGCGGGCGTCCACGTCGGGGGCCAAGGGCACTTTCTTCATGTGCACCTTGAGGATCTTCTCGCGGCCCAGAATGTCTGGGTTGGGCACGGTGACCTGGCGGTCAAAGCGGCCGGGACGCAGCAGTGCCGGATCCAAAACGTCCGGCCGGTTGGTGGCCGCGATCAAGATCACGCCTTCGTTGGATTCAAACCCGTCCATCTCGACCAGCAATTGGTTGAGCGTTTGTTCGCGTTCATCATTGCCGCCGCCAAGTCCGGCGCCGCGATGCCGGCCGACGGCGTCGATTTCGTCGATGAAAATGATGCAGGGTGCGTTTTTCTTACCCTGCTCAAACATGTCGCGGACCCGCGAGGCGCCGACGCCGACGAACATCTCGACGAAGTCGGAGCCGGAAATGGTGAAGAACGGCACGTTCGCTTCGCCGGCAATGGCGCGCGCCAACAGCGTCTTACCGGTGCCCGGCGGGCCGATCAACAGACAGCCCTTGGGGATCTTGCCGCCCAGGCGCTGGAATTTCTGCGGATCCTTGAGATACTCGACGATCTCTTCCAATTCCTGCTTGGCTTCGTCGATACCGGCGACGTCTTCGAAGGTCACGCGGCCACTTTTCTCGGTCAGCATGCGGGCCTTGGATTTACCAAATCCCATGGCCTTGCCGCCGCCGGATTGCATTTGGCGCATGAAGAAAATCCACACCCCAATGAGCAATAGCATGGGGAACCACGACAGCAGAATGCTGAACAGGGTCGGCGAGTCCTCATCCGACGGCAACGCCCGGATGCGCACGCCCTGTTTGGTCAAGGTCTGCACCAAGCCCGGGTCATCGGGGGCATAGGTCTGGAACGACCGGCCATCGCGGAACTGGCCGCTGATGGCGTGACCTTGGATGGTTACCTCGCGCACATCACCTTGTTCCACGGCGGTAAGGAAATCGGAAAAGGCCATGCTGCCCTGCGCCGTCCTGGGCGATGTGCCCTGAAACAGGTTGAACAGGGCAAACACCAGAAGCGCGATAATCACCCAGAGGGCCAGATTGCGGCTGAAATTCAAGTCTCGGTCCTTTCCGTCGCGGCCGAAGGTCGGCTCAAATTATAATGTGATCGCGGATCCCGCCAATCACCTACGTGTCACTAACCTATAGAGATAGTCTGTCAAAACCATTACGCAACACAAAACGCCGGATCGGACAAGCCCCGGCGCGGCGCGAAGGTCATGGAAACGGCGGGTTTTCTGATATTTTCCATGGTCCCAGGCCGATCCTTGTTATACGCCAGAAGCGGCGCCGCGCAAATACCGAAGCGATCGGCCAATACCGGCATCGACGGCCGCACGGGCGCCGGCAGGCGGCACCAATGCTCATGGGCCGGGCCTGTAACGGCGGCGGCCGACCAGCGCGCATCGCCGGCGGCAATGATATGCAGATCACGCGGCGCCGTCGCGTCCGGCTTGATCAAAATGCGGCCATCCCAGCGGAATGCCGTGACATCGGTAATCTGCACGGGCCCCGGCAAGTTGCGGGCTTCGCGGCAAATCAGCAGGCCGCCGGCACCGGCGATGATCCGGCACCCTCCGAGGGTTTTCGACATCGCCGGGTCCTTGCCAAGACGCGCCAAAAGATCTTCCAGGGGTTGACGCTTCGGCGGATACCAACCGCCGCCAACAGCCGTCAGGGTCCGGCCGAGGACCCGCAAAGCCGTGTCCTGGGGGGCATTATTCAGAACATTCCCATCAAATATCATGAAACCGGCCGGCGACAGACGACCGTGGCGGGCCAGGAACTGGTCGGCGGCATCTTCGGCAACGATGCGCGCCTGTCCATAGCGCCCGGCGGCGGCAGACAAGGCGCCGACGCTTAAGGCGCCGCCGGCAAGCGCCTGACGGACATTTGTCCGGGCGAACCGGGGGTTTTCGTTGCTGGGGTCGTCCAGCCACGGCTGGCCCTGGGCGCCCAGGTAATATCGCAGTGCGGTCCGCCGCATGCCCAGGAGCGGCCGGAGGATACGGCAATGGGTCAGTTCGCGAACCGCGCTCATGCCCGACAACCCATCAGGGCCGCTGCCATGCTGCAAGCGCAACAGAAATGTCTCTGCCTGATCATCCGCCGTGTGACCGACCAGCAAGTGCAACACGTGATGATCGCGGCACCAGGATTCCATCAACCGATAGCGTGCGTCCCGGGCCGCGGCCTGCATTCCGGACGTTGGTTTGGTGCCGCCCCACGGCAGAATGTGCTGCACAATCTGGCGCGCTGACAGCCACGCGGCAACCTGGCGGGCTTCGTCGCCGGACCCGGCGCGCAGCCCATGGTCGACGCTCAGGGCCGTGAGATAACCGCCTTGGCGGCGGCACCATTCGGCCGCCAACAGGCAAAGCGCCATGCTGTCGGAGCCGCCGGACACGGCGACCGCAATATGTGGAGCCGGCTCAAAAGGCCCGAGTGCCCCGATGCCTCGGGCGAAGGTCGCGTTAGAGACACCAGCGAAAGTCCCATCAGTGACCGGCGATGGGAACGGGAGGGTTGTTCCCTCCCCCATTCAGCGGCAACCCGCCCGCTTGCGTTCGCGGCCAACGGCGCTGTTGATGCGCGTCGACGCATTGGGAAAATCACCGGCCAATTTGTCGAAGGTTGCGCAGGCTTCGGCCTTCTTCTTCAACTGCGACAGCGACATCCCCAGTTTCAACAGCATATCCGGCGCCTTGGCATTGGCGGGACTGGCCTGATAGCCCTGAAAGAAGGTTTGCGCGGCTTGTTCATAATCGGCGCGTACATAATAGGTTTCCCCCAGCCAATACCGGGCGTTGCCGGCCAGCGGATTGTCGCCGTGCTGGGCAACAAATTCCGTCAGCGCGATCTCGGCCTGGTCGTAGTTGGTCTGACGCAGAAGATTGAGGGCGTAGGTGTATTTTTCCTTGACCGTACCGGCCGGCAGCGGTGCGGCGGCGGCCGTGCGTTGCGGGGCAACCTGCTGGACCGCCACCGGCGGTTGGGTTTTCAGGTTTTGCACCGCCTTCGCGGAAACGGTCCCCAAGGTCTGCGGACCGGAAGTCGACGCGCTGGCGCTGACGTCGGCGGCGGCAACGGACGGATCGACCGGGACGCCTTGAATGGAACGGGGGGCAATGGCGGAAGAGGCGCCGGCCGGCGGCGTCGCCTGGGCGGCCGTTCCGCCGGCGCCAACGCCCAGCTTGGTCTCCAGCGTGCTCAACCGGAAATCGACATCGCCGACAAGTTTGTCCAGGCGTTCCGTCAGTTGCAGAATCTGATGGCCCAGCTGTTCCATGCTGCCGGTGGCGTTACGGATATCCTGTTCCAGGGCGTCCAAACGCTGGGTTAAACGCGCGACCCCGGGATCGTTGCTGGCCGGACTGTCGGCGGCCGCCGAAATGGGCGCCGCGGCACCCTTCGCGCCGGCGCCGCGGGAAATCTGAATATTCAGCGTTCGGATATCGCGTTCCAGGCGGTCCAGGCGATCCATTACCGGACCCAGATCCTGCGCGGTGACGGCTGGCGGGGCCAGCACAATGACACTGAACACAGCAACGGCAGCCCCGATCATGGGCAGCCGGCGTACCATGGGGATCTGGCCCCGCGATTTCTTCAACATCATGACTCCGTGCCTTGTGGCTTTTCAAATCGCCGCAGCATACGCGATCCTGACCAGACCATGCAGCAAATTCCAGGCAAAATTAAGGCGCTTGCCCGAAACGGCCGAAGCCACGGGCAAGCGCCAAGAATTTCGTCAGCGGTGGCTTAGCTGCTGCCGCCGATCCGCACGGTCACGCCGCGGCGGTTCTGGCGCCACGCACTTTCATTGGACCCATTGGCCACAGGCTTTTCCTTGCCCCAGGAAATCGTCACGATGCGGGCCGGATTGACGCCCTTGGCGGCCAGGTAGTCCTTGACCGAATTGGCGCGGCGCTCACCGAGGGCCAGGTTGTACTCGCGCGTGCCGCGCTCGTCGCAATGGCCTTCAACACGCACCGTCACCGACGGATTGGCTTTCATCCAGGTCGCCTGCTTGTCGAGGGTGGCGCGGGAATCGTTCGACAGGTTGAACTGATCATATCCAAAGAACACCCGGTCACCGACGTTGACCACCAAATCTTCTTGGCTGCCTTTCTTGACACCCATGGCCTTGGCCATGGGGGCGGCGGCCGGTTTCGCCGCGGCCGGCTTCGCTGTCGTGCCGGCACCACTGCTCTTGCCGTCGCCTTCGGAAGCGGTTTCGCAGGCGCCCAGCAAGGCCACGGCGGCCAGGATGCTCAAAAATTTAATACGCATTTACCTCTCCCCTTTGTCGGGATTATTACGGTGATTGTCGCCGCTGCCACCAACGCTCATATCAGTCGTCATCGCCAGCGCATGGGTTCCGCCACCCTTTCACGGTGCGGAACTTGTTTAATTAAATGGGAATAACCCGGATTCCAAGCGTTATTTCCAGAAAAACCTTTGATTCACAAAGATATGACCGCCGCGCGGAAAACACACTCAAGTGCCTTTGAAGCGCCGTTTCACGGGATCAGCGGCGACCAGGCCGGGTCTGACGCATCGACCGGTGTTAAAATCTCTCGTTCGTTGTGTCCGGTCAGATCGATTGACCACAACCGCGACAGCCCACCCTTGCCGTCTTTTGTCGTGCGGCTTTGGCGGAAAAACATGAGAACCCGGCCATTGGGCGACCAGGTCGGCGCCTCGACCAGGAAATCCTGGGCCAGAAGCCGCTCACCGGAGCCATCGGGCCGCATGACGCCGATATAGAACGTACCCTTGAGGATTTTCGTAAAGGCAATGAGATCGCCACGCGGTGACCACACGGGCGTTGCATAGCGCCCTTTGCCGTAGCTGATGCGCCGCACTTTCGTCCCGTCGGCGTTCATCACATAAATCTGTTGGGCGCCGCCGCGGTCGGAATTGAAAACGATTTGCTTGGAATCCGGCGAGAAGCTGGGCGAGGTGTCGATGGCCGAATGGCGGGTCACCTGCTGGGCGGCCCGCGTCTGCAGGTCCATCACGTAAATTTCCGTGTTGCCGTTCTTGGCCATACTCATGATCACTTTGCGCCCGTCCGGCGAGAACCGCGGCGCAAAGGTCATGCCCGGGAAATCGCCCAAAATCTCCTGGCGTCCCGTATCAATGTTGAAGATGTAGACCCTGGGCAGATTGCCGTAATAGGAGAGATAGGTGATCTCTTGAAGGGTGGGCGAAAACCTGGGTGTCAGGACCAGCGAACTACCGTCCGTCAAAAACCGGTGGTTGGAACCGTCCTGGTCCATGATCGCCAAACGTTTGATCCGGCGCGTCGCCGGCCCCGTCTCCGAGATATAGACGATACGGGTATCGAAATAACCGCTTTCACCGGTCAGCCGCTTATAGATGGCGTCGGCGATGATATGGGCAACCCGGCGCCAGTTGTCGGGAATGGTGAAATAGGCCAGCCCGACCATCTGTTGTTCGGCCAAAACATCCCACAAGCGGAATTCGACCCTGAGCCGGCCGTCGGTGACCAGGTGCGCGCGGCCCTGCATCAGTGCCAGGGCGTTGATCACCCGCCAATCGCCGAAGCGCGGCAAGGTCTTGATGTCGGCCGCCTTCTGGATGAATGCCTTGCGGTCGATGGCCTTGAACAGACCGGAGCGTTCCAGGTCCGCGGCGATGACCCGCGAAATGTCGGCGCCGTATTGCGACACCTCTCCGGATGGCCCGACCATGTCGGTCACAGCAATGGGGATCGGCTCCACGACACCCTTGGTGATGTCGATACGCAATTCGGCGCGCACACCTGATGCGAACAGCCCGACGACCACACCAACGGCCAACACCACCGCCACGCGGTCCAGAATTCGCTGCATCGGAAAGCATCTCATTCTCGAAACATGTCCTTCGGATCGAATACCAACGTCATCTTCTGCCATTCCTGATATTTGGCCTGCCATTCGGGAAATTTGTCGGGTGGCAGACTGAGCTTATTGCATTTCGGATGCAAGACTGCTCTTTGCGCCGCCTCCGCAGAGGTCCGAAAATAAGCATCGGAATGCATGCGCGCCGCGTCCAGCACCTGCACGGCACGCACCGATCCGTCGCGCAAAAACATAATTTCCAATTCAACCACCATATCCTGCGCATCCTTGGCCCCGGCCGGCACGTTCCAACAACGCTGGAAATGTCTCCGGATGGCATCCGTCTCACTCATGGATACGGGTAAACCCGGATTGTGGCGTTTTTGTGAGGTTGATTTCAGCGCATCGGCAATGGATTTTTCGAACGCCGAGCGCTTGTCGGCGGCCTCTTGCTCCTTCGGTTTCGGTCTCGGCTTTGTTTTCTTTAATTCAGCTAAAGTCTTCAGCACCGAGGCGAAGGCGTCGGGCGGTTTCGGCTTGCGTGGTGGCCGGATGCCGGCGAGTAAAGGTTTCGGTTTCGGTTCGACTTTCGGTTTCGGCTCAACTTTCGGCTCAACTTTCGGCTCAACTTTCGGCTCGGGTTTGGGCTCCGGCTTTGGTTCGGGCTCCGGTTCCGGCGGCAGCTTGGCGATTTCCGGCTCGGGCTCCGGTTCAGGCGCAGGTTCAGGCTCGGGCGCCGGTTCGGCGACCGGTTCTGGTTCAGGCTCGGGCGCCGGCGCCGGTTCGGCGACCGGTTCGGGCGGCGGCGGCGGTTCCTCGGCTTTCGGTGGTTCCGGTGGTGGTTCCGGCGCCTTGGCCTGCTCCGGTTCCGGTTCGGGAGACGGCTCAGGCGGCGGCGGGTTCGCTTCGTCGGCGATATTGACAACATCGACGTAGATCGGCGTCTCCGAAATCATCGGCTGTGCGTCGAGATAGGGTACGCCCAGGTAGGCGACAATGGTGAGCGCCGCGTGGAAGACCAGGGAGACGAAGATGCCGCCGCGCATGGGTACTACTTACCTTTACGGTCCTTCGGCGTCTTCTTAGACGCCTTGGCGCCGGGCTGGCGGGCAATCAGCGCCACCTTGCGGAACCCGGCCGCATTGATGACCCCCATGACCTCCATGACCCGGCCGTAATTCACCGCTTCGTCGCCGCGCACGAAAATGCGAATTTCGGCGTTGTTACCGGTGATCGCCCGAAGTTTGGCGACAACGCCCGAAACCGGGGTTTCCGTATCTTGAATGAACACGCGGCCGTCGGCTTTGACGCTGACCGCCAGGGGCTCATCGCTACCCTTGATGGTCGAAGCCTTGGTCTCCGGCAGGTCGACCTGAACACCAACCGTCAGCAACGGCGCGGTGATCATGAAAATCACCAGCAACACCAGCATGACGTCGACGAACGGGGTGACGTTGATCTCGCTCATGGGCGCTGTCTTGCGCCTTATGTTGCCGCCGCGGGCGTTTCTCAGCACCACCGCCATGTCAGCTTTCCTGATCCATTTCGCGGCTCAGGATTGCCGCGAACTCGCCGGCAAAACTGTCCAGGCGCCCGGCGTAGCGGTCGAGGTCACGGGTCAGTTTGTTGTAGGCGACCACCGCCGGGATCGCCGCCAGCAGGCCCAGCGCCGTGGCGAACAGGGCCTCGGCGATGCCCGGCGCGACCACGGCAAGACTGGTGTTCTTGGTCACCGCGATGGATTGAAAACTGTTCATGATCCCCCACACGGTTCCGAACAACCCAATGAAGGGCGCTGTTGAACCGGTGGTCGCGAGGAACGTCATGTAGCGTTCGGCCCGGTCCATTTCACGCGACAAGGTGATCTGCATGACCCGTTCGATGCGATCCGTGAGACCGATGCTGGCGCCGGTGCTGGCGCCGCGCGTGGTCCCCGGAGAGCGCCGCCATTCACGCATCGCCGCGACAAACACGGCGGACATGGAATCGCGCGGCTGCGCCGAAATCCGGTCGTAAAGATCGTCCAAGGAACCGCCCGACCAAAAGGCCTGTTCGAAGTCGTTCGAGCGTTTGTTGAGACGCCGCATGCCGAACCATTTGTCAAAGATGATCGCCCAGCACCAGATCGACGCCAGGAGCAAGATGACGATAACGGATTTAACCACCAGATCGGCCCGCAGGAACAACGCCACCATGGAGA
>Ga0114932_10003485_pt1 | contig 15400 bp, 20 predicted proteins | sample 2SBtaG_2_FD_87286 | JGI IMG/M metagenome (GOLD analysis project Ga0114932, IMG submission 87286) | Deep subsurface microbial communities from Kolumbo volcano to uncover new lineages of life (NeLLi) - 2SBTROV12_ACTIVE470 metaG | ecosystem: Environmental > Aquatic > Marine > Volcanic ...
ATGGCTTCCCAAGCTGCTTGGCTGTCTTGGTCGATCAGCGTGCGGTTGGTCTTGTAAAGCTCATCGAGCTTGGCGACGATATTGGCACAGATTCTCTCGTTGTCTTCTTTGCGTACTAGGTGACGAGTTGACATTCTGAAATTTTTCCTCAAAAAAACGTGTTTATTTTCCTGCTCTGGTCTGCCTCTCAAGCCGCTTACTTCACCTGAGACTGGCGAAGGTAAAGCAAGCGCCTCGTATTACCCCACCCATGTCAATAGGAATTCTGGAATTATATAGAAATAAATAGAGGTTTATTCCCTAAGCCCTACCATGTAGTCAATGCTGATCTTGACGTTGTCAAGGGGGTAGTTGGCAATATTGTAATCAGTATCTACTACTAACACGGGGCTACTGTTCACATCTGGGTTATCTAGTATAAACCTAGCGGCTGCATCTAGTGGGCTATCTGCATCTACCCATTTGCTAATGATGCGAGATTGTACGATATGCTCGCCCTTTAGTTTATCCGCTGGTAATACGCTACCTTGTACCTTGTACTTGTTACTCACTTTGTTCCCCTTATATTGTTTTCGTATACAGTAAACACTAACGGTAGTGTAACGATTGAGCATATGATTATTTCGGTTAGCATTCTACTCCCCTATTCCCAATTCTCTATCTGAAAAGTTTCTATAGGCTGTCTTAACGTCGTTCAGCTTGTCAGTCCAAAATTCATCGTTCGGATATCTTTCAAGCATCTCGTTGATAGCGTCGGCCTTGCTGCTTAAGGCTGCTTGAATGACAATTTTATCTGTTACGCTTAAGTTCATTTTGTTTTCTCCAATTAAAAAATAAGTAAGGCGCCATTGTTATAGTGTTAGGCTTCACTCAGGAATAGCAAGGCTACCCATCTACCACGCCCTACCTTGAAAGCCTCTTAATCCGTGGGCATCGTGCGCCCTATCGAATGCATCACATGATGCATTCCATTCCTCGACTGTACAGCCGAAGATCTCATGAATCGGACGGGAAGCCTCAGCTTCCTGCAATTCGCGGGATGCTTCCATTAGTTCGCCCATCTTGTAGGCTTCTGTTTCTTCGACGCTGATATTTTCATTGAACTTTGTCATTTTGTTTTCTCCAAAAAACTTTGTTGTTTGTATGTCTTTCATTTTAGTTATATCGACAAGATTGTCAAGTAGTCTTAAATGAATTTTTTCAGAACATCTTTTTTGTCCCAAAGTAATTGCAACTCTCGCATAACAATACTCTTATTGTATTGCCCAAGTTCATTGCTGTACTCGACAACTTTCTTTTCAATGTTGCGGTCTAGTTTGAACAGTTCTAGTTGTGCTTGTGCTTTAGTTATCATTTTGTTTTCTCCAACAAAGGTTTTAGTAACGTCTTTCATGCTTTCTATTACAACATAAATCGGTATGTACGTCAAGTAGTCTTGAACATATTATTTTTGGAATTAGGAAATAATCCTAATTAATTCCGATGCATAAAAGTAAACAGCATATCCAATCATAAACGTAATCATTCCATATCCTAGTATGTCTATTATCTTATTCAGCATTGTCTTATCCTTATCTTGTGTTTGACTATTCAAGTATTGCACATAAATTTTATTAGGCCGGATGATTATTAAAATATTTTCTAATTACTTGGGTGGTGTTTTATGTTCACCAACGGGTTACCTTACACACAGCGAAAATTGCGGGGTGGTTCAGACAAAATCAAACACACTCGCTCTCTTTGTCTTAGCTAAAGTACCCTCTTAAAGAGCGCCGCGACTAAATCTATCAAGTACGGCGAAAACAACGCTAGAAGCAAGATAAACATCACAAAAAAGAAGTCACACCAATCGGTTGTTGGCGGACGATGGCGTTCTCCCCAGCGGTCTGAGGTTCTCAGATGTCGTCTTGAATCTTTCTTAGGCGGCTCATACGGGTTATGCATCCAAGGCTCTTCGATTCCCGTTCTTCTTCATCGCTTCTTCTGGATCAATTCCCTTTTTCAACCTGTTATAAAATGCGGCATAAGAAACTTCGCATCTTGAATCCTCTACCCATTGCCCAATATTCTTCTCTTCGCCAAATGCTTCGATCTTGACGTTTGATTTCATATTGTTAGCATTCTCTTTAGGAGTAAGCTCTCTAAGATTATCTCTTGTGTTGTTAAGGCGGTCTTTATCTATATGGTCAACAAACACATATGGATTAGTTGTACCAGTCACCATGCGATGCATGGCCTTGTGACGACCTTTTATCTTAGTTATTGCGTATCCACTCTTATTTAGATGCCAGCTATACTGACTTAGGAGTGGAAAATCTTCAGAGCTGACTTTAGCGTGCTGCCCAGCACCTAAAACGCCACTCAAAAAGATGTAGGTTTCGTTATTGTTCTTTTTCATCTTTATTCCTCTTTAAATAACCTGTACCATTATGTTTGATGAGGCCAAGTCTATATCTAGCTTGTCTAATTCTTTCAGATGAAACTTTATCGTTAACGCCTAACTCATAACGTATACGAGTTAGTTGGTTCGCCATTTCCTTATCCGACAACATATGAGCTGTCTCTTTAATAAATTTTATTTCTTGATCAGTCAGGTGCATAGTCGAATTATGTGAAAGAATAAGTTTCTGTTTATAATTATAATACATTGTAGTTTACTTTAAGCATAGAGAAAGAGGTAATACATGACTAACATTTATGACGTACTCGGAAAATTGCAGGTCAAAGCTACTGGCTCAGTAGAAGAATCTGTCAAAGAAGAAATTGAAGTCGAAGATCCACCAGTAGAAGAAGCAGTCGCTTTTCTAGAAGAAGCAACAACCCCTCAAGAAGAAGAGGAACTCGATGAGAGTACCGAAGGGGATGACGGAGAGTGAGGTTCTGGATGTAATCAACAAGATTTGTGACAGATATGCTTACAAATTCCAATTTGGTTACTTTGAACCTGACGATATTCGCCAAGAAGCCTTCATTATTGCTCTAGATGCTTTAGATCGTTACGAAGAAGGCCGTCCTCTAGAAAATTTCTTAGCCGTTCATGTGAAAAATCGCCTTAACAACTTTAAGCGCGACAAATATTACAGACAAAACAAGAAAAAAGACGACGACAGGCAAGCTCAGCTTAACAATAGCAAGAAGTTTCTCATGGAACCGCTAGACATCTCTAACATTAGAGACGAAAACGAGCGGAACATGAGAGACGACAATGACTTTGTGGACTTAATAGCCAACTCAGAGCTGCTTAGCCTCATTGATGAGAAGCTGGATGTCACTTATAGGTCTGATTATCTTCGTATGAGGGATGGTGCTTACGTTCCAAAACCTCGTAGAGAGGAAATCACTCAAGAAATCAACAGAATATTAGGAGAAACAGGCTTTGAAGAAGGGTAGATTTACAAAGACAGAGCAAGAATTCATGAGAAATAACCATCGAGAGATGTCAGTTCTTGAACTTGCCACTCATTTAGACCGTGATCCGACTTCCGTTGAGTCTTACGTGAAGGAGAAAATCGGGAACACCACGTTAGACGACCGTGAAATCGAAGCTTTGCACGATTTGCAGAACCGTCCTTTCTGGAAAGACCTCCAAAAGCAGTTCAGTGAAGAAGAATTGCAGTCATTACTCTACCATTGGAGCCGAATTATCACTCAATTTCGTGATGACGTACTACCAACGGAAGAATTACAGATAATTGACGCTATCAAACTCGAAATTCTAATGAATCGCGCCTTGATTGGGCAGCAGACCAACATGAGAAACATCTCACACTACGAAGAGATGGTCACAGTCGAGAAAAATAAGTCCCTAGAGATACAAGATAAGGACTACATCTACAACTTGGAGCGACAAATAGCAGTTTCTAGAGCCGCTCAAGAGTCTTTGACCAGAGAATACAAAGATTTACAGACAAAGAAAGCCTCCATGCTCAAAGATTTGAAGGCTACTCGTGAACAACGTATCAAAAGGCTGGAAGATTCTAAACAAACCTTCATTGGATGGGTAAGAAACCTCATGTCTAACCCAGATACAAGGCGAGAACTAGGCATTGAGATGGAAAAGATGCGTCTTGCCATGAAAGAAGAAGAAAAAAGACTGTCAAATTACCACCAATACGAAGATGGTGGAGTCGATCAACCATTTTTAACACCAGACACAGTCAAGGATGATCAATGATCTCAGATATGATTACTGGAATGCATAGAACAGGCCATCATGCGGTGGCGGTTTGGTTATTTCATCAAAAACCTAGTGTGCATGACTTCTCTATTAATACAATAGCTTCGTGGTTGTTCTCTCTCACTAAAGGTAGTGGCTTACACTTGTATGCAAACAACGCTTTAAAGACTGGACCAAATGAACATCCAGATAAACAGAAGCTACCACTTATAACTGACGATATACAGCCAGATAGTCTTTTAGTATCTCATGAACGTGAGACTATAGAAGACTGCATCAAAATCGCGGAAAACTCTTTTTGGGATTTTAATAAACCTATCGTTGTTATTCGTGACTTTAAGAATTGGGTAGCAAGTTGTATGAAAATGGCTTTGCGTGACAACAAGATGGTTGAAGAAGTTATTAACAATGACGATGTTTCATTGTATAAAAACCATTTAATCAACTATCCAGAAAGAACTGCTTATTACATTCACTACAATATCTGGGCAGAAAATCCAAGTTACAGACAACAAGTATGTGAAGACCTCGGCTTTACTTATACAGATGCAGCAAAAGACCAATTGTCTATCTTCGGAGGAGGCAGCTCATTTGATGGTATGAATTATATAAAGAACGCAAGTAAGATGAAGGTCAACGAAAGATATAAAGAATTAGAAAATCATCCATACTATGAAATGCTTCTAAGCAAACACGAAGAAGCACTAGCTTTAAGCAATACAATATTCAAATGATAATCTATCCCGCACTACCAGCTCCAGATGCCTATAACAATCTACTCTACAGAACAACTTTCTTTCCTGCGTTAGAAAATATAGCAAATCATCTTGGATTTAAATACACAAGCTTGAAACTTGGAGACTGGAAAAAACCACAAGAGGTTATAGACCAAGTTACGCCTTTTGATGAAGAAACTATCTTCATAACTACTTTTGACTCTAGATGGAAAATAGAACACTACGAATCCATCAAGAAAAAGATACCAAATCTCAAAGTTGTGTTTCTTGGCTCTGATACCCATTACACAGGAAGGACTGAAGAAGGAAAGATTCTCGGTCTAGAACAACTCGAATGGCCTATCGACCTCTACTTAGATTCAATAAAGAGCGTAACAGAAGAAGCTCAAGACTATGTTGAATCCGCCCACTACTATTGGACAGCTTCTAGATCTGTTATTGATATTATCAATGAACTAAAACTAAGCAAAGAAAAACAATACGACGCAATATGTTTGTGTTCAACAGACAACAATGGGTTCTATCGCAGAGAAATGTTCCAAGCCCTAGATGAACAATCTCTTTGGGTATTAAGAAACCTTAGAGAAAAAGATTTATTTAAGATATTCGATATATATGCTAGGTCTTGGGTTGCACTAGGAACTACTACTCCATGTTTTGACACAAAGGCAAGAAGCATGAAAGGGTTTAGAGACTGGATAGCTCCTTTCTGCAATACGCCCCTAATATATGATGACTATCCAGACATACTAGATATCGGCCCAATAATACCAACTTACAAGTATGGTGAATGGGCAACAGCCGGTAAACTAATCAGAGAACTACAAGAAGACAAAGATCGCTATAATTCACTTATAGAACAACAAAAGGAATGGTGTTTAGACAACACTCTGGAAAGACAACTATTAAAGATCTTCAAGGATAAACTACTAACATAATGAAGACAGCAGTAATATACGGTGTAACAGGACAAGATGGATCATACCTATCTGAATTACTATTATCTAAACAATACACAGTATACGGAATACACCGTCGCTCTTCGGTTAACAACACTACCAGAATAAACCATTTAACTAATAAAAAACAGTTTCATTTAATTCAGGGTGATGTTACTGACTCTTTCAATATCTATCGTCTTCTAAATGAAATACAGCCTGACGAAGTTTATAACCTAGCCGCACAATCACACGTTGGCACATCGTTCCAACAGCCCGAATTAACTTGGAACGTCACCGCACAAGGCTGCCTCAATATACTCGAAGTTATCCGGCAGATGGGGAACCGTCCACGGTTCTATCAAGCGAGTTCGTCAGAAATGTTTGGCGATCAGTACAGCCTCAATAATAATCGTGAGAAATACCAAGATGAGAGAACTCCGTTCAATCCCCAATCTCCATATGCTATCGCTAAGCTTGCTGCTCACCATTCAACTACCCTTTATCGCCGCTCTTATGGCTTATTTGCCTGTGGCGGTATTTTGTTTAACCACGAGTCGGAAAGAAGAGGCGAAAGATTCGTGACGAGGAAGATTAGTCGCTATGTGGCTGATCTATATTGGGCGACCCAAAGGGGTCGTAGTATTCCCAACCTAAAACTTGGGAATCTAAAAGCGAAGCGTGATTGGGGTCATGCTGAAGACTATGTGGAAGCTATGTGGTTAATGCTTCAAAGAGATATTCCAGACAATTATGTCGTAGCTACTGGAGAAACATACACTGTCGAAGAATACTTAAAAACAGCTTTTAAGTGTATAAATATTATAGACTACATGAATCATGTAGAAATTGATGACAATTTGCTTAGGCCATCTGAAGTGCCTTGTCTAATGGGAAATAGCTCAAAAGCTAATAGGAGATTGGGTTGGAAACCAAAAGTGAATTTTAAAACACTAGTCGAAAGAATGGTTAGTCATGATATACAAATTAGAGGTAGATGCGGGGAATACGCTGGAGGCTCTGAAAAACTTCGGAGTAACGAGCATACCTAAAATCAACCATGTGTTTGTTGAAGCTAACAATCCAGACGATGCATGTTTTAAAGCGCTGGAAAAACTAAAAGACAAAATAATAGCAAATAATATTTCGGACGAGATTATAGATTTTTTGGAGGATGATTTACACAATGAAATTAAGATCACAAAGTTAACAAGAGTTCGTCCTCATGCATGAGCTGACGAGCCAAATTGAGGTGAAATATGAAAAAGCTAATACCAGCGTGTGTAATGCTTGCTTTGATGACAATAGCCAACGTAAGTGTTATTACCTATTATTTTAATAAACTCGATAGCAAAGAAACAGAAGCCCAGATTTCTGTTCAGGATATGCAAAGGCTAGAAATAAAAATAAACGCGATCTACGAAGAGTGTAGACTAAGGGACTCTGCAATCTATAGAGCTTTACTTGAGTTAAGAGAGCAGATCACAGGACAAAAAACAATAGACCAAAGGAATAAAATTGCGGAATTATAATGATCCTGTATACGCACAATGGCGTAAAAGGGTTTACAAAAGAGACGGACACAAATGTCAAATGCCGGGCTGTGGCTACAAAAGGGCATTGAATGCACATCATATCGTTAAGTGGGCTGATGCTACCCATTTACGATTTGATGAGGATAATGGAATAACGCTATGCTATAGATGCCATAAAGAAGTAACAGGGGCAGAAGCACAATACGCTCCTTTATTTATGGATATAGTTAGGAAAAATAAAAATGGATAGAATACCAACTTTAATTCTCACAAGAAACAGGGCTTGCCAAGCTAGGCTTCTCTTAGAATCCCTATATGTAAATGCCACTGGTATTTTTGATCCATACGTCATATATAAAGCTGACAATGACGATTTTGAAGAAGGCTACAGAGAGCTGAAAAGAGACTTCAAACACGCAAGATTCTTCCAAGAAGAAGATATGCTTAGCGACCTTTATAGTTTTCTAAAACATTTTTCTAATGATTACTTTGCTTTATTTATGGACGACTGTATTTTCTACAAGCCCTTAAGGTATACAGCAAAAGAATTAATTCAATTTTTAGATGATGACACATGGTGTGTAAGTTTAAGACTAGGTCACAATACAAGAGACAACACATCTTCGGCAATCAAAGAAGAATACTCAAGTCCTGATTTTATTAAATATAAGTTTAAGGATTATGGAGTGGCTGATAACTACGGCGTTTACTTCAGTTGGGATGGCGTAATATATAAGACGCAAGATATTTTAGATTTATTTAACGATGACGATTTTAGTAATACAGATAACCCCCACGCCATACTCCCACAGAGAATAGAAAACTTTACACAGCATAAGAGAGATACAATAAAAAAGAATCTAATCTGTTGTCCTAAAGAGAGTCATGTTGTTTGCATGAATTACAATACCACACACCCAAATGCAGATTTTGATTATTACCCTCTAGAGGAATTAAATCAGAATTACCTTTTAGGCCGTGTAATGGATTTGAGTACAATTAACTTCGATAACATAAAAGGAACACACGAATATAGACCTTTTGTAATGCGTAGAAGATTCTTATGACAGACAAGTATATAATCCTAAAAGACACCAGAGAGAAGAATGGCTGGGATTTTAATGCTTTTGACAAATGCAGAGCAGTTGTTAATTGGGGACTAAAGACTGGAGACTATGTAGCTAGAGGTTTAGAAAAACATTTAGTAATAGAGAGAAAAGCTTCTACTGGTGAAATAGCCACAAACTTGGGCAAAAAAAGAAAAGCTTTTGATGCTGAAATAGAACGCATGTCTCAGTTCAGATGGAAATATATAATATGTGAGTTTTCAATTGATGACTTAATGAACTTCCCAGAAAACTCTGGCATACCAAAAAAACAATTACAATATGTTCGCATGAATGGAAAATTCATGTGGAGAAAACTATGCGAATATCAAGAGAACTTTGGTGTTCAAGTTGTTTTTTGCGATGATAAAATTTCAGCGCAAGAAAGAGTTCTTATGATATTCGACGAAGTATCGGAGATATTACTACGTGAGCAGTCAAGCTGATAAAATAAAAGCAATTAATGATGCTTGGCTCAATATACATGTAGATGAGTCAAAAATCATAAACCCATTCAGTCTCCAAACTGAAGAAGAGTTTACAACAAAGTTGACTTGGTTAATGACTAACCCTGAATACTTTTCTTTTATATGTAAAGAGGTTTTGAATATCGACGTACTTCCTACACAAGCCCTCATGCTTAAAGAGATGTGGAATAGGAAGTTTCCGATGTTAATTGCTAGTCGTGGTTTCGGTAAGTCCTTTATTCTTTCTGTCTATGCAATACTTAGGGCGTTATTGATACCCGGAAGAAAGATAGTCATCGTTGGTGCTGCTTTTCGTCAGTCAAAGGTTTTGTTTGAGTACATGGATACTATCTGGCGAAACTCTCCTTTATTGAGAGATATAGTTGGTGGGAATGGAGGCCCAAGAAGAGACGTTGATATGTGCAGGTTAAAGATTGGAGACAGTCAAGTCACATGCCTGCCTCTTGGTGATGGTAGTAAAATTCGTGGTCAACGTGCTAATGATATTATTGCAGACGAATTTGCATCTATTCCTCGTCAAATATTTGAAAACGTTGTCGCTGGTTTTGCTGCGGTTAGCGCATCTCCTGTAGAAAACGTAAGAAGAATAGCAGCAAAGAAGAAAGCGATAGAGCTTGGAGAACTTTCAGAAGACGAAGAAGACTTTCACGAAGAAGGTGCAAACCAAATCGTCTTATCTGGTACGGCTTATTATGACTTCAATCATTTTGCTGAATATTGGAAGAAGTGGAAGAGTTTTATAACAAGCCAAGGAGATCCTAAAAAGTTAGGAGAGCTGTTTGGTGAAGATGGTGTGCCTGCGGGTTTTGATTGGCGACAGTATTCGATTATCCGAGTTCCGTTTGAACTTTTGCCTGATGGCTTTATGGATGCTGCTCAGGTTGCTCGCTCAAAGGCCACAGTTCACTCAGGAATCTATCAAATGGAGTTTGGGGCATGTTTCTCCACAGATAGCAATGGGTTCTTTAAACGCTCTCTCATTGAGTCTTGTGTAGCATCCCCGCAAAATCCAATTAGCCTACCAAGTGGCGATATAGATTTTCAAGGCGTAATACGAGGAAATCCAAATGCTAGATATGTATACGGCATTGACCCTGCTTCTGAAGTTGACAACTTTTCTATAGTTATCATGGAAGTTCATGAAGATCATAGTCGTATAGTTTATTCTTGGACTACCAACAGAAGTAGACATAAAGAACAAGTAAAAGCAGGAGTAGCTGACGAAACTGACTTTTACTCTTATTGCGCTAGAAAGATTAGGGATTTAATGAAAGTGTTTCCTTGTGCAGAAATTGCTTTAGATGCTCAAGGTGGTGGTATTGCAATTATGGAAGCATTGCATGACTCAGATAAGATCAGAGAGGGCGAAGTTGCTATTTGGCCCACTATTGATGATAAAAAAGAAAAAGACACCGATGGTGAACCCGGATTACACATCGTGGAACTTATTCAATTTGCCAAAGCCGATTGGGTTGCAGAGGCAAATCATGGATTGAGGAAAGACTTTGAGGATAAAGCTGTGCTGTTTCCTTACTTTGATTCAGCTACGCTTGGACTTGCTATATCTGATGATAAATTAAAAAATCGTCTTTATGACACGCTAGAGGATTGCATAATGGAAATAGAAGAACTCAAGGATGAGCTATCTATGATAATCATGTCGCAAACACCTTCTGGTAGGGACAAATGGGATACACCTGAAGTTAAACTTCCGGGCGGTAGAAAAGATAGACTTAGAAAAGACCGTTACTCTTCTTTGATAATGGCAAATATGTCGGCTAGAAAGATTCTTAGAACACCTCCGCCACCTGTATATGACACTATTGGTGGTTTTGCTGGAGGCTTAAAGGGCGATATGAAGGGGCCAGAATATGTCGGTCCTGCATGGTTCACAGAAGGAATGAAAGATGTTTACTAAGTTTGGTGTATAATCAATTAGATTAATTCGCCAATCAATACAATTGTATTTCAATAGGTAAACACATGTCTGATGATAACCCTTTGCAAAACCAAGAAAAAACACAAGCCTTTGTTACTTGGTCCGATGATTCTGGTAAAAGACAAGCTCTTTCTGATACTTCCGATAATATTGATTCTTATGATGGTATACAAAAAGCCATAGGTTATAACAGACGGTCTTTTCTTGATATTGAACCAAACCGTTCTGTAAGAACTGGATTCAATAGAGAAGACTACAATAGATTCCGTTCTTCTGAGTCTGTACCAAAAAGACAAAAAGAAGCTATCCGCATGTGTATGCAGGCTTACGATAAGGTCGGCATTATTCGTAATGTTATTGATCTTATGGCGGATTTTGCTGGTCAAGGCATAACCATCGTTCACCCAAACAAAAGAATAGAAAAATTCTTCAGGGCTTGGTTTAAGAAAGTTGGCGGTATTGAAAGATCAGAAAGATTTCTTAATACACTTTATAGATGCGGAAATGTAGTAGTAAAAAGAAGAACCGCAAAAATAAACAAAAGAGCAGAAAAAGATCTTAGAACTTCTGCTGCTCCAGACATGGAAATATTAGTCAATAACGTAAACAAGAGAGAAATCCCTTGGAAGTTTGACTTTCTGAATCCGTTATCTGTTGAAGTCATTGGTGATGAATTAGCTGCATTCGTAGGAAAACCTCAGTATGCTTTAAAGGTTTCTAAATTAGTTAGAGGTTTGGCTAAGAAGGGATTGAATTCAGATTCTCCCTACCATAGAAACCTAAACGCTATGCTTCCTCCAGATATTATTCAGTCAATTAAGAACGGCGAAAATATCATACCTTTAGATAATGAAAAGGTTTCTGTCTATTACTACAAGAAAGATGATTGGTTAGTTTGGGCTAATCCAATGATCTACGCCATTCTTGATGACATCATAATGCTAGAAAAAATGAAGCTGGCTGATATATCTGCATTAGATGGAGCCATTTCAAACATTCGGCTTTGGAGTCTTGGTGATCTAGATAATAAAATTCTTCCTACAAAAGCTGCAATCAATAAGCTGAGAAACATTTTAGCTAGTAATGTTGGTGGTGGAACTATGGATCTAGTTTGGGGTCCAGAACTTAAGTTTACTGAATCTAGCACCCAAGTATTTAGATTTTTGGGAAAAGAAAAATATGAACCCGTACTTACGAATATATATGCCGGACTTGGCGTGCCTCCTACACTTACCGGAATGGCTAACGGCAGTGGCGGATTTACTAATAACTTTATTAGTCTAAAAACTCTTGTTGAAAGATTAGAGTATGGTCGTCAAGTATTAGTTGATTGGTGGAATCAGGAGTTAGAAATTGTCCAGAAAGCTATGGGCTTTAGGCTTCCTGCTAGAATCCACTTCGACCAGATGGTTTTATCCGACGAAGCTTCTGAGAAAAACTTACTTATTCAACTCGCGGATAGAAACATTATCAGTGCCGAAACTGTTGTTGAAAGATTTGGGGAGATACCTGAGATCGAAAAAATTAGAATCCGCAGAGAGGAAAGAGATAGAAAATCTGAATCTATGCCACAGAAGGCTGGTCCTTATCATAATCCACAACATAAAAATGATTTGGAAAAGATCGCTTTGCAGAAAGGCGAAATTGAAGCGGAAGATGTTGGGGTGATTCCTTCTTCTGATACTGGTGGACATCCTTTTACTTCCCCAGAAGATCGCAGAGATAAAAGTGTGATCGAACAACAAAAAGAAGAGAAGGAAGATAAGCGAATTGAAAAAGAAGTTAAAAAACAGGAACAGAAACTAGAAAAACAAAAAGATTATGATCCTACTGGTCGTCCAGAAGACGGAAGACCTAAGAACTCTAAAGACCAAAGCCCAAGGAAACAGAGAGAAGCAAAGCCTAAAAGCTTTAGCTCATCTGACTTCTTAAACATTACACTTTGGGCTTCTGAAGCACAGGCTGAGATTTCTAATATTATTAATCCAGCCATCTTATCTCATCACGACAAAAAGAGTTTAAGATCTCTAACTAAGTCGGAAGCGACTAATCTTGAGAACTTAAAACTTTCTATTCTATGTCACTTGAATCCTTTTGATGAAGTAACTCCTGATGCTTTAAATCAATTACTTAAACAACCATTAAATTTGGATTCGACTGTTGCCTCATCACTTAATAAACTAAAAGAAGATTTCTTTGATAGAAAAGATAGACAACCCAACATGGATGAGCTTCGTCAGATGCATGTTTCATGTTATGCTTTAAGTAAAACAGGGTAACTTTTCAAAGAATATTTTCTCTTTATGGTGTATATTCTTTTGAGGTGATACATGAAAATATACGCAAGTGAAAAAGAAGCTGGTTTAGAAGAAGCTATAAAAGCTAATGCTAGTGTAGCCTACTCTTCACCCGTTGCTTTTTATATACCAAATAAAGAGCAAAAAGAAAGCATCAAAAACTTAGTTGTTGCTGATGAAAAAGCTACGTCTGAAAATAAAGAACAATTTGATCTTTATTATCTTAGTTCAATTCTTGTATCTACGGGTTGGAATAAAAATGACGATGTCTTTGATTTGCAAGAAGCTTGGAGAGCAAAAGACTCACCTGTAGATAAACAATTTAATTTCATGCATAATGAAGCCGACATCATTGGTCATATAACTGGAAGTGTTGTACTTGACCAAGTAGGTAATGAAATAGAAGATATTAATAATGTCGAAAAGTTTGACATTGCTACTAGTGCCGTTCTTTACAATAGCTGGACAACTCCAGAACTAAAAGAAAGAATGGAAAAGCTAATCGCAGAAATTGAAGAAGACAAGTGGTTTGTCTCCATGGAATGTCTTTTCAATGAATTTGATTATGCTGTTGTTACTCCTGAAGGAGATAACAAAGTGGTAGCAAGAGATGAGGCTTCTGCATTTTTAACAAAACACTTAAGGGCATACGGAGGTGATGGACAGTACGAAGGATATAAGATAGGAAGACTTTTAAGGAATATTGCGTTTTCTGGCAAAGGTCTTGTTAGTAATCCCGCAAATCCGCGCAGCGTGATTCTGAATGATGTAAACCCTTTTGCTAATGCGCAAGCAGAAGAAATAACTAACTCTAATATTAATATGGAGAATGAAGATATGTCTGATGTTCTCAAAGAACAGGTTGAAGAACTTAAGGCTGAATTGGCAACTGCCAAAGAAGCTGCTAAAGCTTTTGAAACCGAAATGACTAAACAGAAAGAAGAAGAAATTCAATCTAAGATTGAAGCTTTTGAAGCTGTTGTTTCTGAAAAAGACGAAGCTATTACTGAAGCCCAAGCCGCTGTTGAAGCTGCTGAAGCTAAAGTTAGTGAATTAGAAGAAGCAATTGCAAAGAAGGATGAAGAGCTTGCTGAAGCCTTGGCAAAAATTGAAGCTCATGAAGCTGAAGTTAAAACCATGGCCCGTAGAGCAGCTTTAGTTGAAGCTGGTGCTGAAGAAGAAGAAGTCGAGTCTATTCTCGAAGCTTTCGCTGAAGCAACAGACGAAATGTTTGAGCAAGTCGTCGCTCTAAAGAAGAAGGGAAATTTCCCTCCTAAGAAGGAAGACGAAGAGAAAGATGAAGACGCTTTGATGAAGAAAGGCGCTGAAGTTGAAGAAGTAGAAGCTGACGAAGCAGAAGCTGAAGAAACTGATGAAGCCGCTGAAGAAGCTGAAGCTGAAATTCTTGAGGAAGTTGAAGAAGAAGCAGAAGCTGCTTTAGCCGACGCTGGTGATGACGCTGTTGAAGAACTGCGTTCAAGTGCTAGTGAGTGGTTAGAGGGTAACGTTCTTCGTTCCACAGCAAGTATCAATAAGTAATTAATTTTTCAAAGGAGACATTCAAATGGCTTTAAAAGCTGATAGAAATGAACTCGATGTCGATATCTCGTTCTTCATGAACGAAACCGCAGAGAAAGGTCAAATTGTTTCATACAGTACCGCTGGTTCTGGAGCTGCAATGGACCAAGCTGGAGCTTTGGCAACAGTTGCCGCAGCTACTGGCTCCGTTATTCCAATCGGTGTTTTGCTCAATGATGTAGTAGATATTGACCTCACTCGCCAGCATATTAACTGGCACAAAGATGAAGTCCAGAAAGGTGGAAAAGTTTCCATCCTGAAGAAGGGTTATGTTGTAACTGATCAGATTGAAGGCACGCCTACCGCTGGCGCTCTTGCTTTCATGGATGATGCAGATACTGGCAAGTTCGCAGTAGCAGCTAGCATCGACGATACTGAATACACTGCCGTTGGTCGTTTTATGTCTGTTAAAGACGAAGATGGCTACTGCAAGGTTGAAGTTAATCTGCCGATTCCGATTCAGCATACTGTTGCTGGTGCATTACTCAAGTAATCTAACCCTTATATAGGAGACTTTTAATCATGAGTAAAATGACTAAACCTGATGATCATTTTATTGACCTCATTCAGCGCTCTGGTAGCTCTGAAAAAGAGGTAGCTCTCGC
>Ga0114932_10003490_pt1 | contig 15380 bp, 18 predicted proteins | sample 2SBtaG_2_FD_87286 | JGI IMG/M metagenome (GOLD analysis project Ga0114932, IMG submission 87286) | Deep subsurface microbial communities from Kolumbo volcano to uncover new lineages of life (NeLLi) - 2SBTROV12_ACTIVE470 metaG | ecosystem: Environmental > Aquatic > Marine > Volcanic ...
AGTTCCAGATGTTCAGTTGTTACCGAATCAAGAAAAAACAATTACATTGAAATTCACTAATGCTGGTACAGAAACGTGGGTGAATTCAGGAAAAAACTTTTCGAGCGTTTATACAGATCCTTCTACCCGGAAGAGTCTTTTTAGTTATCACTTATGGTACGGGCTCGGACAGCCGGGCTTAATGGCAGAAGCGAGTGTCGCTCCTGGTGAAGTGGGTACATTTGCGATCCCACTGCATGCTCCTGGTGAAATTGGAGAATATCAAGAGAAATTTAAAGTTGCAGTAGAGGATATTGCTTGGGTTCGGGGTTCGTATGTGACGATTCCAATGACAGTGACTGAAACACCCAAAGTTGCAGGGGTGGGTGAAGGTTTATCTGGTTTGATGCTCATGCGTTCACATGAAACTATTGAGGCTGCTGGAGGTTCGGTTGTTGATCTTCGATTTGGCATCAAGAATGCTGGTCCGCGTACGTGGAAGCAGGTGAAGGTTGTTGAGCCAGGTGTTGCTATTGTAACTGAACAAATTGCATCGATTTTCCATGAATCTGGCTGGCCTGAAGGCCGAGTTGCGCTCGCGCTCGGTGATAAAGAATATCCATCGGGTCGTTTGGCGATTGTAAATGTTGCGGTTCGGATGCCTCGTGATACAGGGACATATAATTTAGCATTACAATTAACCAGTGAAGGTGAGAATGTTGGCGGGGGTTTGATTGAGTTGCCCGTGACGGTCACGACGCCAGCCCCAGAAGAAATTGCAGGAGAAATTCTACCTGTTGTTGAAAATTGGCGTGGTATTGCTGAGCCGCGATTTCGTGTTGGTATCGCAAATATTGATGACGCTGCGACAGTGAGTGTGCATGGCGCATACCGCATTGTTGATGGTGATGGTGTGTACTACGGTATTCTTGAGCCGGGTATCTCTGCTGAGTGGTTATATGATGTAGCTACCGATACGCAGTTGATGGTTATTGGAGATGATTTGTATACGACTGATTCTTATTTCCGAATAGAACCTATTGATCCACTCTCGGGATATGTGATTATTGATTCTTTAGATCGTCGTGCGAAATGGAATACGTCGATTAACTATAATAATTATCGAGACACGATGGAGATGCGTGTAAATAAATTAGGATACACCTGGATGGTTAATGAGTTGCCGATTGAGTCGTATGTGAAGGGGCTTTCAGAAGCTTCAAATTCGTGGCCGCTAGAATTTCATAAGGCTCAAGTGACTGCAGCGCGATCATTCGCCATGTATTATTATGAGCGCGGTGGAAAACATAAGTCATCTGGTTCGTCTTATATCTTGAATTCTGGTTCGTTGGATCAGGTGTATAAAGGGTATACAGCGGAGCAGTTGAACCCGCAGGTGAGTGTAGCTGCAAACGCTACGCGAGGGCATTTGGTGCAGTATGAGGGTGATGTAGCTATGACAACCTATTTTGCACGATCTTCGGGGCAGACACGGTCGTTTTCGGATGCGTGGGGTGGTCGAGGGCTATCATACTTAGTGTCGCGTCCTGCACCATACGATGCAGCTAGAGGAAATAAACGCTGGGGGCATGGAGTTGGTATGAGTCAGACAGATGCTGCTATGCGTGCGGATGATGGATATAACTTTAAAGAAATTCTACAATCATATTATACGGGTGTTACGATAGATCGTGTGTATGAATAATTTGTATGTCAGCTGAAATTCAGCCTGTTGGAAAAAAAGAACAGGAGCATATTAAGGCTACTATTGAGTCGCCTTTTGAAACCATCTCTGCTATGCAGGGATTGTTTGAGAATGGGACTACTGCTATGAAGCAGGCTTTATCAGTTGAGGGTGGTGTGATTGGTGCTGTTCACGTTAGTACGATGGAAGGTGTTATCGATGAAGTGTATGCTGCTGGTAAATCTCATGAGTACACTATCGCCGGAGATTTTGTGGACGAAGCGGGAAATTCACGGAATAGATATATTATGCGTTTGGATACACCTGAAGCTACTTTGGCTCATCCTGTATTAAAACATGTTGCGTTAAAGGTTATTCCTAAGTCTGATTCGATATTGGCTGAGATGGATATGCATGAGGCAGTGCAGGAGGCGGTAGCGGATCAGGAGTATATTCGTGTGCCGAAAGTATTAGGAACCGTTGCGCTTAAAGAGGCTGATTATCGTGGTGTGTTGATTGAGCGACTTCCTCGCGATGCGTATAATAATTCGTTACAGGGCTTTATATCATCTGCAAGGCTCGAGGGTGTTGTGGTGCGATTATCCGATGATGTGTATGCTGATGTTTTGAGTGCGTATGAAGGCTTGCATAATGCTGGCTTCACTCACAATGATATCAATGAGGGGAACATATATTTAACAAATGTCGATTGGCGGGATGTTGTTATTGGTAAACGAAAGTTTCGTTTTCTAGCTTCCGGTGAAGTTATTGTCTTAGATTTTGAAAAAACTGCTCGCTTAAGAGGTGATAAAATAACAAAAAAACATGAGTTGGATCAAGAGCGGAAGGCTGTTGCTGATATGATGGAATTATATGCTGTTGATGTTGGTGGGGAGGATGAGGAGGAGGATGTTGAAGAAGCCTTGGAGCAGTCCGTTTTAAGGCGATAATGAGGTCTTAGTCTTGACAAAAGTCTGCCATTATGGTAGTCTTTTTTAGTTGGAGGTGAAGTATGGTAGTTCATTTACACGAGCATGTGCTTGAAAAAATTCGCCGCTTGTTGCCGCGAATAGTCGAGATGTGCAACACTCCCTCCGGCATGAGCCATTACTTAGGTAGTGGTAAAGACGGCTGGGTGTTTCGGATGTTTGACCCAGATGATATGTTGGATCGATCCTTGGATCGGTACTGCGTAAAAATCTGGAACGACTCGTTTACTCATCGAGTGAACGAGATTGATATTCATTCACATGTAACAGATCGCGAGTGGAAGTTGTTTTCTACGCCTTCGGTCATTCATGTCGACTACGATTTAGGTTGTTTCGTTATGGAGGTGGTTGAAGGAGGTACTGCGTTTGGAGTTTTGATGCGACGAAAATTGCGTTTGAGTTCTGGATTGTACGACGATGTGTGTGGAGCTTTCAAAGAGTTGAATAATGGTGGTGTATACCACTGTGACCCGCACTTGGGAAACTTCATGTTCACCGATTTGGAATTTGAGGAGGGAAGTGATGTTGTCGTCGAAGATGCTGTCATTTGGATCATCGATTTTGGACGGAGTTCTCTGTCGCGATCATTCGATGATGTTGGTGCTGTACGTGGTCATTTGAGGAACGATTCTTTCGTTCAGGCGGTTCCCACATAGGGGCCGCTTTTTTATTTGTGGCAGCTCCGTGCAAGGCTTGACAAAGCCCGTATGTTTTGTTAGGTTCAGATGTTCATTATATTATGTTTTTGGAGGTTGAAGCATGAAATTTGCAGTGTTTACGTTGTTTCTTGTTCTTTTGTATGTGGGGTATTTGGAGATTCGTTCTCCTGATATTCCGCCGACGATTCAGTTGAAGTATCAGGCGTGCGAGAAATCGTGTCAGGTGATCGATAGCTCTCAGGTGAACATTAAGTTGCAGAATGAGGGTGGTCATGTGATGGGCGTGCGTGAATGTACGAATTTCTGCATGCGCCAAGGTGATAATGCTTGGGCGTCATGTACGCTCGGTGTGTTGAAGGATAAGGGTCTGGTTCGTTGTCGTCAGTACGAAAAATGTATTGAGAAACATTTGCCACAAATTCCCGAGGAAACATGATGCGAATGGGAATGACATTACGAGTTTTGTTATTTCTACTTTTCCTTGTTGGTGTTGCTACTCATTTTCTGACTCGGGTTGATCATGGTGATCCTGATCCGAAGATCGATGAAGAATTGGCGGAATTAGTTGCAGCGACGGGGCCGGCTGGATCGGCTGATAGATCGTTGAAAGAGGAGGTGTGTGTTCGTGCATGTTGGACGGTGTATGCGTGCGGATTCAGTCGGTCTGATATCTTGACGTATGATGCGTGTAAGCAGCTGTGTGCGCAAAACCCGCAGCTTGCGTGGTCAAAATGTACGGTTATCGCGGGTCGTGACTTTGGTTGTTGTGGTCAGAAGATTGGTCGATGTGAGAGATTGATTCCGTAGTAGGAGGATGAGATGAGTGATGAGACTAAAGGCGAAAAGATGTATGCTCTGATGGTTGATGCGACTACGGCGGCGGTTTGTGCAGCGAGCGAGTCGCTTGCGCATGTGAGTGTCACTTTTTCTAACGGAGCTCAGTATGACCGTTCGGTCGCACTGCTTGCTGATAGGCTGATGGAGAAGCATTCCTAGCGGACTCTGGCAGAGGCCTGTCCTCTTGATAAGAGACATGATGGGATCTGATCAGGTTCGTCCTTGTTGATGCATGTTATCAGCGAGAATATACAAAGTCCCGATACGATCGGGACTTTTTTTATACCTCTGAAATCATGGCTTCTTGTGCGTGTTTTTTTCTGTCGGCGTGTACAAGTTGGAGTATTTTTTTACGGACAAGATGAGGATAGGGAACTTGTTCAAAAATGAAGCGGGCGGTTTCTCCGGCGGATTGGATGTGTACGAAGCCGTATGAGAATGTTGTGGGAAAAAATCCTTTGATGTCTGAGGTGACATCTTGAACTTTGTATAAATCAGTTTCAGCGATTGTCCGGCCGAATAATCCGTGCTGTTCAACATTGATGATTCGTTTAGTGGTGACGACCCAGATATCCAAATAGTAATCGATGAATTGGCCGTAGAACTGTGTCCATGCTGAAAGGAGGAGTGATGCTATGAGGATGATGACGATGGCGAGGCCGACGTCCGTTTTCATGACGCCACTGTAGTATGTATTAATGAAATAGTATGCGCCGAATGCAAATGCGTTGACAGCAATAAATAGTCCGAAGGCTGGGATGAGCACAAAAGGATGACGTCGTAACATCATGACGACCTGTTCTCCTTGTTTTTGTTTGATGACTTTTGCTATGTGCATACTATTGAAAGAGTTGCTGAGCTGAGTTTGGAGCTGGAATTGATTCGGTCATGCCTTGATTCCAGTCGATTGTTGAGAGGATTGTGTAGCTGCCGCCGATGATAACAATGAACCCTAATAAAAAAATGACCGTGACGAAGTAGCTGAGATGGTTGGTGACGGTGAGGTATACGAGGTGAAGAATGTGAATAACAGCAAAAATAATAAAGATTGCGACGAGCAAAATGTACGCGTAAAGTAAGATTGAGAGCGAGAAGTGCATGCGATGCTATGTTTATGTTTATGTGAGTCCGAGATGTTCGTATGCGTGGGGTGTAGCGCATCGGCCACGAGGTGTTCGTTCGATAAGCCCCATTTGTAGGAGGAATGGTTCGTAGATTGATTCGATTGTTTCTGTGTCTTCTGCTGTAGCCGCTGCGAGAGTTGAAAGTCCGACTGGTCCGCCTCGGTATTTTTCGATGATAGTGGTGAGGATGAGTCGATCGACGTTGTCTAAGCCTTTGGTGTCGACGCGAAGTTTATCCAAAGCTGAGTTGCATATTTCATTTGTAATTGTACCATTTCCTTGTACTTGGGCGAAGTCACGGACGCGTTTTAATAAACGATTTGCAACGCGTGGTGTATGTCGCGATCGGCGAGCGATCATGCCTTGTGCGTCTGGTTCAATTTGAATGTCTAAAATTTTTGCGCTCCGTCCTACAATATCTGTGACGTTATCCTGAGAGTAATAGTCCAAGTGAAATTGTGCGCCGAAGCGATCTCGTAGGGGTGAAGAAATTAAATTCATTTTTGTCGTTGCACCGACGAGTGTGAATGGGTTGAGTTGCATGCGGAGTGTGCGAGCGGCTGGGCCTTTTCCTACGATGAGATCGAGCGCTTGGTCTTCCATGGCAGGGTAGAGGATTTCTTCGATGGTTCTGTTCATGCGATGGATTTCATCGATGAAGAGGAGGTCGTTTGGTTGAAGGTTGGTGAGGATGGCTGCAAGATCTCCGACCTTATCGAGTGCTGGGCCTGATGTGACTTTTACATGAACTCCCATTTCTGAAGCGATGATATGTGCGAGGGTTGTTTTCCCTAAACCTGGAGCTCCGTAGAATAGCGTATGATCGAGAGACTCTTCTCGTTGTTTTGCGGCTTGAATAAACACACTGAGTGTCTCTTTGAGCTGTTCTTGTCCGATAAATTCACCTAAGTTTTGTGGACGAAGGGTAATATCGAGCTGAACTTCTTGTGGTTTGACGGTGGGGTCGATAGTGCGTGTTTCTTCATGTTCCATAGTTCTTTAGTATAACTTACGCGTACCGTCTTCACAAATAATGAGTATCGTGATATCATCATGTTCACATTGGTGGGCCGAGGTAGCTCAGGGGTAGAGCAAAGGATTGAAAATCCTTGTGTCGGGAGTTCAAATCTCCCCCTCGGCACCATGTAGAGAGTACCGGAGACGGTGCTTTTTGCTTTGTATGTTGGGAACTCCCTTGTCGGGAGTAGCTACGCTCCTTACTCACTTTACTCGGAAATATAAGCAAGCTTGATATTTCACTCGTTCCGTTCGTTCGGCCAAATCTCTTCCTCGGCACCATGTAAGAAGCATCCGAAAGGGTGCTTTTTGTGTATATTGCCTGAATATCCTATACAAGGTATATTGCTCTCACTGTTCATTCTAGGAGTTTATCATGTCAGTATCGAAAGAGCTTGTGGCTCAGTCTGAAGTCGTTGAGGCTGTCGATCTGGCAGCCAGTGTTGTGGATGAATTGGCCTTCAGGGTCGTTTTCGCACGAGCGCCGTGGCAATTCGTATTTGTGAACGTGCTGACTTTTTTTCGTTTTGCACTTGTTATTCCGATCTGGTTTTTGCTGCATAGCGGGTTGCACATAGACATTCTGTTTGCGTTTATCTTTGCGGTTGTTGCAGGAAATTTAGACTGGATGGATGGTTTCTTCGCCCGACGTTTTGGTGTGACAAGTCGCTTTGGTCAGTTTTTTGATCCGGTTGCTGATAAGATATTTTTTCTGGCTGCATTGATTGCTTTGTACGAACAGGTGAAAGTACAGCTCATTGTTGTCATTGTGATGGTTGAGATGTTTCTTGTTGTGCATCGAACGTGGGTTTTATTGCGAAAGCATACGGCTGATGTGTCAGCTAATACGTGGGGGAAGGTTAAGGCTATTCTCCAGAACGTTGTCATTTGTGCGCTGATTCTCGGTATGTTTCTGCAGCCGTACTACGGTAGTGTCGCTACGTTCATCATTGATTGGCTTGGTCACTTGATGTTGTACGTGAGTTTGGCGCTGTCTGGCTCATCTGTAGCCGGTCATATACGAAAGCATGGTATGATGCGTATGCGTCTCTAAATAAAGTTGCGTCTTCAAGAGAAGGCGCTTTTTTTTATTGAGCCTTGCATGATTTAGGCGAATATTATATACTCTTTTTCGTTGTTGATTCTTCTGTTTCTGTAATAAAGTCAATTGGGAGTATCCTCGAAGAGGGTCTCGATCTCATCTGCCAGCATGCGTAGCGTGCGGTATTAATAAAATTACAGCCTGATGTTCCGGTAGGAACGTTGAGGAAGGCAGTATACGTAGCGAAGATATGTTGCAGAGGGCCTTTAGCTCATCTGCCAGTGTGCGGAGCACGGTATTAATAAAGATGTAGCTCAATGTTTCGGCAGGAACGTTGAGGAAGGCAATAACAACGATACATATACACGGGCCTCTAGCTCATCTGGTAGAGCGCCGCTTTTGCAAGGCGGAGGTGAAGAGTTCGAGTCTCTTGAGGTCCACCAGAGAACATCCTTTCAGGGATGTTTTTTGATGTAAAAAATACCGCCCGTGGGCGGTTGGTGTAAGGTTTTATACAACGACATATGCGGGAATTAATCCGATAGCTTCGAGCCCTGCTTCGTGCTGGGTGAGCGCATCTTTCATTGCAGCGTCTCCTGCCATGGCACCGAATGCTCGTTCGTGGAATCGTTCCTCGGGGAGGATGCGCTGAAATACAGCACTAACATCATGTGGTGCAGCTTCGTCGGCGGCAATGACTTCGATGCGCTCAAGGCGCATGCGTTCTGCGTGTGCAGCTACGGCAGCTCCGCTTTCGAATGAATCGATTGCATGGAGTGTTTTGTCCCAATAGCGTTCGGTCTTATCCAGGATTTCTGGTGTAATGCCGCGTACTTGAAGTAGTTCGCCGACCTATCGTGCATGTGTCAGTTCTTGTTCTGCGATGGTTTGTAATGTGTATCTCCACCGACTGTCTTTCGGCGCATGTTCGTTCATGAATGCTAGAATGCGTTCGTGCGCGGTGATTTCTCCGTGATACTGCTTCTTGAGCCAGTCGATGAATTTCTCTGCATCGGCTTTCATCTCTGTCCACCACTGAATCGACGTTCGTTTTGATTTCTGCACGCTGTACTCCTTTTAGTTGGATGAATGATCTGCTGTTAGTATATGTTGATGAGGTGAAATGCTAAAGATGTGTTTACAGTGAATAGTAAACACATCGAAAGATGGTGTGTAGGCGAATGATTTTTTTGTTATACTAATGTATATGAAATGAAATGAGTATAAAGTTAGATCAAAGGTTTATCTCTATTCGGGGATGACTTCGTGGCATTTTGTGAATGTGAGCGTGAAGGCATCTGCTGAAATTAAAAAACGGTTTGGAAAAGCTCGTCGTGGTTTTGGTTCATTGAAGGTAAAAGTGACGCTTGGTGGTACGACGTGGAATACGTCTATATTTCCTTCTAAGGAGGGGTATTACGTCCTGCCCTTAAAGGCTGCGGTGAGGAAGAGGGAGGGTGTCGTTGCTGAGCAAACAGTTTCGTTAATTATTGAGTTGCTGATATGAGAAAAATATTTGGTTTGATGTTGTTTGTGATATTGGCTGCTGCGGGGTGTGGGTCTGATGTTACTAAGTATGAAAGTTCGTATGGATGGATCATGGAGTATCCGTCTCGCTATGAGCTGCAGGATAATTCATCGGAGACAAACACGACGTTTAATATTCCAAGTGAATCAACATCGTCTGTTAATAGTTTGATTGTGGTGAAACAGCGTTTATTTGGTGCGCGGCAGGAGTTTGTTGATGTGCAGAAGGCGATGCGAGAGGGGCTGGAGTCTCAGGGCAATGTGACGAATGTACGTGTGAATATAGGTGAGCATGCAAGTGGTGAGGTTGTGCATATATCATTTCAAAATTTATCTGATGTGGGGTTGGTTCATGTGATGCAGGCTCTTATGCGGAATCCGTCAGGTGATCATGTGTTTTTGAGTATGTCTGCTATGCCGGATGATGCAAGGGATTTGCGAATTGAGTTTGATGAGATTGTTGCTGCATTTCAGCCATAATTTTTTTGGTAAAAAAAGCCTCCCTGTTGGGAGGTTTTTGATTATGCAGCTTCTGCTGCGAGATGTGCTCGATGTTCTGCATTACCGATGTGGCGTTCGAGAATGTCGTTCATTTCAGGCCAGTCTTTTTCAATGAGTCGTTCTTTGAGTTCATTGATGTCGGTGGGCAGCTCTACTTCCTCAAGCTTCATAAGAAACGTCGAGTCGATCAGCAGATGGCTGTCGAATGTACCAAATGCTGCACGAGCGCTGAATCCACATGTGACACGGATGCATCGTGGGTTATCCAGTGCAGAAATAAGTGCGTGTAACCCTTTTGTGCGAGGCACTTGTAGGTGTTCGTATGAATCAACCAGTTTTGGTTTTCCGATTGTGTGTAGAAATTTGTGCGCATCGGCAAGTCGATTTTTTGTAGCACGGTGACCTTCAGGGTAGATCACGAATACGGGGGGCTCATGAAATGATGCGGCGCGCGAGCGAATGGTTTTGATTGCACCTTCGGGGTTTTTGCGGTCGATGATAATGCCATCGATTGACTCGACTGCTCGCGATACAAGTCCGAATAAATTTTTCATCTTTGGTTTCCCTGCAATCACGATAATTGCTCGATCGGGAAATATTTCACGAAGCGTATTGTAATAGCCGAAGATTCCCATGGAATCAACGTGAGGTCCGTATATGACAATAGGTCGACCTCGTGTCATGGAGAGTTCATCATCAACTTGAATTTTGACGTTGAGCCGATTGTAGCAACGCGTAAAGATCGAATCTCTAAATCGATCAAGCGTGATCATGGGGTCGTGACCTCGGTATTTACTCCACATCATCAGTGTCGTGTACTTGAGAAAAATGCATAGTCCGATGATGGTAGTAGAAAATCCAATCCATCTTTTTTTCATGATGCCTCCTGTAAGGAACTGCAAAAAGACTAGCAATTAAGAGGTTTTTTGTCAATATAAAAAACCCCGGCGGTGCCGGGTGTAAAGAGTATGTCGTAATTAGCTTATAAAAATTGGGTTGATCGGTTTTTTGCCTTTGAGTACTGCTGCGATGTTTTTTGCTGCCATGAGGGACATGGATCCGCGTGCTTCCAGTGATGCGCTGGCTGTGTGCGGTGTCATGATGACGTTATTCATTTTGCGGAAGTAGGTGTGGTCTTTGGGGTTGCAGTGGGTGAGCGGCTCGCATTCATAGACATCCAAGCCTGCGCCAGCAATGGTTTTGTTCTTGAGTGCGGCTAATAGTGCTGATTCTTTGATGATTGGTCCGCGTGCGGTGTTGATGATGAATGCGGTTGGTTTCATGAGTTTGAGCTGCTTTGCGCCAATGAGATACTTAGTTGAGGGGAGGAGTGGAACATGAATCGTTACGAAGTCTGATTTTTTCAGAAGTGTATCGAGGGGTACTCGTTTTGCGTTGCAGGCTTTTTCAATTTTACTGGAGACTTTTTTGGGCGATGCGTATAATACTTTGATATCAAAACCAGCTGCACGTTTGGCGACCGCTTGTCCGATGCGACCCATGCCGATGATACCGATTGTTTTTTGGTGGAGGTCGGTTCCCATTAACAATGTTGGTCCCCACCCTTTGTATTTTCCGTTGCGTGTGAATTGGTCGGCTTCAACAATGCGATGGGCGAGTGCGAGCATGAGTCCAATGGCGTGGTCTGCGACAGCGTCTGATAGTTCTGGTGCTGGAGTGTTGGTTAAAATAACTCCTCGTTTTTGCGCTGCTTTAACATCTAGATTATTAAATCCGACCGCGTAGTTCGCAACAATTTTAAGTTGGTCTCCAGCAGCATCTAGTACATCGCCATCGATGGTATCGGTAAGGATAGAAAGAACTGCGTCCATTCCTTTAACAGATTTAAGGAGTTCTCGTCGAGGAATGACAGTGTCTTTTTTGCGTATGATGACTTCAAAGTTTTTTTGTTTCTTTAAAAATTCGATGCCTGCGTCTGGGATTGGTCGTGTGATGAATATTTTCTTTTTCATATGTTTATCCTTTTCCTGCGCAGCCGAGGAGCTTCATTTTATCCATGACCGTTTGCGTCATGAGATCTCGAGCTGGGCCGACTATTTTACGTGGGTCGAATACGTTGTGATCTTTTAACAATGTTTCGCGGACTGCGACGGTGAAAGCGACGCGTAAATCGGTATCTACGTTTATTTTTGTGATACCATGAGCGATCGCTTTTTTTGCTTGGCTGTCTGGCACGCCGATTGCATCTTCGAGTCGCGAGCAGTCTTTCATTTGTTCACACTGCTTGTGAAGACGTGTGAGCATTTTTTTGGAAACTGCGGATGCGCCGTGTAATACAAGCGGAATTTTAACTGATTTTTTGATTGCTTCTAGTCGTTTGAAATCTAGTTTGGGTTTCCCTTTAAATTTGTTTGCACCATGGGCTGTGCCGATAGAAACAGCGAGTGCGTCGATGCCTGTTTTTTTAACAAATTCTGTAGCTTCGGCTGGATCTGTGAATGCGACTTCTTTTTCTTCGACACTTATATTGTCTTCCTTTCCAAAAATACGACCTAGTTCAGCTTCAACGGAAATTCCTTTTTTGTGCGCCTTGGCAACAATTTTTTTCGTGAGCTTGATATTTTCCTTGAGAGGGTGATGTGATCCATCAAACATGACAGAAGAGTAGTATCCTGAATCGATTGCAGCCATGACAAGGTTGAAGTTTTTTCCATGATCGAGATGGAAGACGACAGGAACTTTGGTGGATTCTGCTGCGATGTGAGCGATCATAGCAAGATAGTCCATGCCGGCGTAATTGATGGCACCTTCAGATGTTTGGAGGATAACAGGGGCTTTCAGTTCCTCTGCAGCATCGATAACAGCTTGAGCAATTTCAAGATTGTTTATGTTGAATGCGCCTACTGCGTATTTCCCCCTCTGTGCTTTTGGTAGTATTTTGTTTAAGTTTACCAACATATTATTTGTATGCGACCTTACAATTTTTTGATTTCTTAACTTCTCGTTCCATTTTTGCTTTTGTGAGGAGTCCTGCTTGTGGTCCAATTTTTGCGATAACAGCAGTGGAGTTGTGTGAACCCCAGCACATTGCTTCTGGAATTGTTTTTCCGTAGTGAAGTGCGGCGATAAATCCGGTTGCGAATGCATCTCCGGCACCGGTTCGCTCGATGACGGGTCCACCTAAGATTCCCATGTGGTATTCAGTAGTACCATCGAATACATATAAGCCATTGGGCCCGTCTGTGATAACGACGATTTTAGGACCGAGTTTGTGTAGTGCTTTTAGATATTGTGTGAATCCTTTTTTCTTACCGACGATACGTTCAGCTTCTTCTTTGTTTACAAATACTGCTTCGCAGACTGCGAGTACAGGTTTCATGTTTTTAAGACCTGATTTGAGTTGATACGAGCCGGGATTATATCCGAGTTTGACGCCATATTTTTTAACATGACTCACGACCTGCTTGTTGTATGGTGTGTGTTTTTCTCCAACCGATGTGTAGTACATCCATTTCGATTTTGGCAGCTTGGGAAGTTTGTATGTACGGGGAGCGTGGTAGACAAGGATGGTTCGTTCACCTTGAAAGTTAATTACGGTTGATGCATTTGTTTCTCCGCCTTTCTGCTTCGTACAAAATTTAGTATGAACTTTATTTTTTTTCATCTGGTCGATGATCCATTTTCCGTTGTCGTCATCGCCGACGATGGTGCAAAATGCTGTTTTGAGTCCGAGTCTCGCTGATCCCATTGCGTTGTTTGCAGCGTTTCCTGCGGTTGATCTGCTCATTTTGTGTACCACAATTTTGTCCGCATAGTTGATGCAAATTTGGCATGGTTTTTTGGTGATGCGGCATTGGATAGAAGCGTCGTCGATAGCCATGAAGGTATCGATGGTTGCGTCTCCAACTGAGATCATGTCGTATTTTGGGCTAAGCATGTGCAAGTGTGTTAAGTATCCATGGTGTGGTCATTCCATATTTTTCCAATAGTTCCATTGGTTTTCCAGATTCACCGAATGAGTCTGGCATGCCGATTGGAATGATTTTGGTTGGATGATGGAGTGAAAGTGACTCTGCAACTGCTGCGCGAAGTCCGCCGTGAATCTGGTGTTCTTCGATAGTCATAGCCAATCCCGTTTTCTTTGCTGATTTTTTGAGTGTGGCGTGGTCCAGTGGTTTGATGCTGTGTATGTTGATGACTTCAATGTTACGTGTACCAATTTGTTTTACGAGCTTTTCAATTTTGCTTGGTGTCCATTGAATAGTTTCTTTTGCTCGTTCCATGGAGTGTCCGTGTTGCTTCGATTTTTTTACGTTTTTTGAAATATCTGGATATCGAGCAAGAAGTGTTTGCAGTGCTTTCTTATTTCCTGCGAGAATTTCAGCTGCAAGGAGTGCTTCGTATAGCAGTGGGCCGGAGGCAACCATGGTGAGGTCGTTTCCTTCGCGCATGACTTGAGCCTTGCCGATTTTGAAAGAAGTTTTTGCGGTTGTCATGACCGGTGTTTTTTCTCGGGTGAGTCTGAGATATACAGGGCCGTTCATTTTGGCGGCGGCGAGTGTAGCGGCGCGAGCTTGGTGTGCATCACATGGTGCAAGTACGGTCATGTTGGGGAGAACGCGCATGAGTGAGATGTCTTCAAGGGCCTGATGTGTTGCTCCATCTGGACCGACGGAAATGCCTGCGTGTGCTCCGACTATTTTAACGTTGTTTTCTCCGTAGGCTACGCTTACTCGGATTTGATCCCAACTGCGGCCAGGGGAGAATGTCGCATAACTGGCACAGAATGGAATTTTTCCGTATTCGGCCATGCCGGCTGCGAGGCCGACGAGGTTTTGTTCTGCGACACCGACTTCTATAAATCTATCTGGAAATGCTTCGCGGAAGTGATGCATGCGTGTGGATTCGGTGAGGTCGGCACACAGAGCAACGACTCGTTCATCTTTTTTTCCTGCTTCTGCAAGTGCTTCACCAAAGCCGTTTCGTGTAGGTATGTACTCTTCTTTTGCAGTGAATAGTTTGGTATTGAGTTTTAGTTTTTTGTTCAACATATGTTTCTAGGAATGTTCCCCTCCCTCTCAGGGAGGGGTTAGGGGAGGGTAACTGTTACCCCCACCTGAGAGGGGGAGGAGTGCGTTTAGTTGTATTTATTCATGCTCAGAGCATAATGCGCCACCAAGTGTGCGGAGGTCGCACAGTGCAATGTCTTGTTCGCGTCCTGGTTTGGGCGGTTTACCGTGCCATGTGTAGTCGAATTCCATGTAGCCGACTCCTTTTCCTGGAATGGTGTGCGCGAGAATGCACACAGGCTTTTCGTAGATTGCTCGTGCTTGGTTGCATGCGTCAGAAATATCGCGCATGTTGTGTCCATCGATATCTATGACATGGAATTTGAATGCTTCGAATTTATCTCGTAGTGAGTCTAGAGGCATGATGTTTTCTGTGTCGCCGTCGATTTGAATGTTGTTTCGATCGATAATGACAGTGAGGTTGTGTAGACGATTGTTTCCCGCGAACATGAATGCTTCCCAGACCTGCCCTTCGTTCAGTTCTCCGTCTCCCATGAGGCAGTATGTTTCAAATTTTGCGCCGTCCATTTGAGCAGCGAGTGCATATCCGACGGCTTGAGAAATTCCTTGTCCGAGTGGACCGGCTGGGTTTTCGATGGGGGGTAATCCTTTTTTGTGTGGGTGTCCTTGTAGTCTTGTTCCTAATTTTCTGAGTGTGGTAAGCATTTCCTTTCGTGGAAGGTATCCGGCGTGTGCGAGGGTGGTGTACCAGATGGGAGCGATGTGTCCGTTTGATAAAAATAATCGATCTCGTTTTGGATCGTTTGGTTTTTTTGGATCGTGGTTGAGGATGTGAAAATACAGTGCGGTGAATACATCTGCCATGCCGAGTGGTCCAGCTGAATGACCAGATCCGGCTTCAACAAGCATGTTGATGAGGTCTTGTCGGATGAGCTGTGCTTTTGACTCAAGTGATTGTACTTTTGCGTCTGAAATCGATTTCATATGTTCTGATTATAACATATTTTATGTGGTTTGACTGGATGAATTG
>Ga0114932_10003495_pt1 | contig 15373 bp, 16 predicted proteins | sample 2SBtaG_2_FD_87286 | JGI IMG/M metagenome (GOLD analysis project Ga0114932, IMG submission 87286) | Deep subsurface microbial communities from Kolumbo volcano to uncover new lineages of life (NeLLi) - 2SBTROV12_ACTIVE470 metaG | ecosystem: Environmental > Aquatic > Marine > Volcanic ...
TCCAGCCAGGCAATGGCGGTTCAGGTAATTCCGTCGATCACAAAGTCTTCAAACGATTCTTCTTCGACGTCGTACTCGGCAACGACCTTTCCGCGCATCGAAATGCCGGCCGAATGGACGGTGCCCGGGTCGCCGGATACCAACGGATGCCAGTCCGGCAGCCCTTGGCCCTCGAACAATCGACGGTACGCGCAGGTCGCGGGCATCCAATAGGCGTGGCGTTCGATATTTTCCGGGCTCAGAACCACGCAGCCGGAAACCAGTTGTTGACGCAATGCGTAGTTCCCGCAGCGGCAGGATTCGGGGTCAAACAGGCGGCATGCGATTCGGGTATAGGCGATGTCGCCGCTGTCTTCGTCTTCCAGTTTCAACAGACAGCAGCGCCCGCAGCCGTCGCAAAGGGCCTCCCATTCCGCTTTGGAAAGGTCGTCCAGCGCGTGATGCTCCCAAAATCGCGGCCGCAAGTCGGGTGGGGTGTTTTCTGTGCTCATGGCGCCAGAAACTGACGTGGATCGCCGTCCAAGGAAAGGGCGGATATTCGCGCCGCTTGAGAAAGTTGCGACCCTGTCCTAGGCTGGCGCTCAAAAAACAAGAGCAGGACAATGCGGGAAACCGATCTTTATGCGCCGGTCAAATCGTTTCTGATCGGCCAGGGCTACGACGTAAAATCGGAAATCAACGATTGCGATCTGGTGGCTTTGCGCGGGGACGAGCCGCCGGTGATTGTCGAACTGAAATTGCGCCTGTCGCTGGCGGTGATTTTACAAGGCGTGGACCGGTTGGCGATCACCGACGCGGTATATGTCGCCGTCGCGGCGGGCAAGGGCGCGCGCTGGCGCGGGCAGGTGCGTGACGCGGTCAGGTTGTGCCGTCGGCTGGGTCTGGGCCTGATCACCGTACGTTTGGCCGCTGCGGTTCCGCTGGTCGAAATTCATGCCGACCCGGGCCCGTACCGGCCGCGCAAGACGCCTGCCCGCAAGACCGTTCTGCTGCGCGAATTTTCGCGTCGCGTCGGTGATCCGAACATCGGCGGTCAGACGCGACGGCCACTGGTGACGGCCTATCGTCAGGACGCGCTCAGAATCGCCCGCGAACTGGACCGCGCCAGCCCCGGAGCCCCGGCCGCGTTGGGTCGGGCGCTGGGTGTTTCGCGGGCCGGATCGATCCTGCAAAAGGACCACTACGGTTGGTTCCAGCGGGTCGGACGCGGGGCATACCGACTGAATCCGGACGGCGCCCGCGCCCTTGAACATTATGCCGACGTATTGGACGCGCTGGGGTGATACCGTGGCGGGCGCGCGAAGATCACGCTGCGCTGCGACCCCGGAACCGGCATTCCTGCCGAAGGCCGATGCGTTCTTGGAATGGTGCAGCAGGATCAGTGTTCCGCCAGGATTTTCCGGCTTTCCACGCAATCGGCGTCAATTTGCGCGATCAGCGCATCCAGTGAATCGAATTTCAGCTCCACCCGCTGAAAGGCGACCAGCGCGACAGAAATGTCGATGCCATAGATATCGCCTGAAAAATCAAAGATATAGACCTCAAGATTTGGGAAATCACCGCCAAAGGTCGGCCTGAGCCCGATCGACGCCGCGCCGTGATAATGGCCCTGATGCGGCCCTTCCAGCACATCCACCAGCACCGCATAGACGCCGAATTTCGGCGGATGCAGGCCCTGAATGCCCATGTTGGCGGTGGGATAGCCCAGATCGCGCCCGCGCTGATCTCCGGCGACGACCTTGCCGTCGATTCGGTGCCAGTGGCCCAACATGCGCGCCGCGTCTTCGGGCCTGCCGTCGCTCAGGGCGTTGCGAATACTGGTCGACGAAAACGCGCCCCGCGCGTCGGCGACCAGCGGTGCAACCGTGACTCCAAACCCCATTTCGCGGCCCATTTCCGCCAACATCGCGGCATTTCCCTGCCGTGCCTTGCCAAAGCTGAAATCCGCACCGATCACCACGTGATTCAGGCCAAAACCGCCGACAATGACGTCGCCTGCAAATTCTTCGGCGCTAAGAGAAGAAAGCGCTGCGTTGAAATTCATTTCATAGAGCCGCTCCACCCCAAGCTTTTCCAGCCGGTTCGCGCGGGTGGCGGCGCTCATCAGGCGAAAAGCCGGGGCATCGGGTGCGAAATATTCCCGCGGATGGGGCTCGAACGTCACGATGCCCAGCGGGCAATGCAGGTCCAGCGCCTTGCGGCGCGCCAGATCGATGACCGATTGGTGACCCAGATGCACGCCGTCGAAATTTCCGATGGCAACGGATGCCCCCCGATCCTCGGGGTTTAGAAACTGATAATCCCGGATGATCCGCATCGATCGAGCCTCGTTACAACCGGCTGGGGGCAAGGACCAGCGCGTCGCCCCTGATTACGACATTGCCGTCGACCATGGCCACGCAATCAAGGTTGACCCGCCGCTTGGCGGTGTTGATTCCGGCAACCGTCACGATTGCGGTCACTTCGTCGCCCGGTTTTACGGGGGCGGTGAATTTCAGGTTCTGGCTCAGATAGATCGCGCCGTGCCCGGGCAATCGTTCGCCGATCACCGCAGAAAACAACGCCGCCGACAGCATACCGTGGGCGATGCGGCCCCTGAACATGGTCGATTTCGCGTAATCGTCGTCCAGATGCAAAGGATTGCGGTCCTCGCTGATCTGGGCGAACATCTCGATCTCGTCGTCCCCGATCACCTTGGTGATGGACCGTGCGAGCCCGATTTCCATGTCTTCGATGAAGATGGTGCCGATTTCGCTTGCTGACATTTCCGCTCTCCGTGATCGCGTGTTACCGCAGATGGCCGATAGCATAGGTTGGCGACATTTGCGCATTGTCAAGAAAGGTTTTCAGCCGCGCCGCATCGGGCTGAACGGTGGTGCCGGTTTCCGTTGCCGCCAATCCGCCGGTGATGAAAACGCAATCGATGTCCTGAGCAATGGCGCCGCGTATGTCGGTGTTAATCCCGTCGCCGATGGCAACGATCCGTTCATCCGGTATGTTGCCGAATGCCTGAAGACGCTGCCGGGCCAGATCATAGACCGCCGGATAGGGCTTGCCAAAATAGAGGCTGGTGCCGCCCATTTCCGCGTAGGCCCCGGCCAGCGCACCGGCGCAGAAAATTCGCTTGTCTCCCTTGTCGACAATGACGTCGGGATTGGTACACAGCAATTTCAGACCCTTTGATTTGGCATAGATGAAGGTCGCGCGGTAATCGTCCGGTGTTTCGGTTTCATCATCAAAGAGCCCGGTGCAGACGATGCCTTCGGCCTCTTTCAACGGAACGCGGCGGATATTGCGCCCGGCAAGGGCGTCCTGCGGCAGGTTCTCGAAAAACCCCAGGTCCCGTGCCGGCCCCAGATGATAGACATCCGAACCGACATCGCCGACGGCCAGCGAATATTGCGACGCATCGCCCGACGCAGCGATGTCGTGATAGAGATCCCGCGAAACCCCGATCTTGTCGAGTTGCCGGGCCACGGCGGGCCGCGGGCGGGGCGAATTTGTCAGCAGGATGATTTTTCCACCGCCGTCGCGGAAATGCTCGAGCGCCCGAACCGCCGCCTGAAACGGGCGGTATCCATTGTGAAGGCACCCCCACAAATCGACGAGTGCCGCGTCATAGCGGCCAGAAATCGCGGCAAGGTTGTCGATGATTTTCGTCACGATCCCGGATCAGCACGCCAGATAGGGGATGATCTGCTTTTTGCGCGAAACCACGCCGGGCAGCAACACAGCATCGCCGGTAACCGTTGCGCCAAACGACTTTTCCGCGACCGATTTCACCAGATCGTTGGGCACCAGCATCGTTGCCTCTTCTTTCAGAATGTCGACCACGAACAGCAGAACCTGATCGACCCCATCCTCGGTCGCGACCCGGCCCATTGATTGCATCAGGTCATCTTTGCGCGTCAGGACGGTTGCCGGGCTGGTGGTCTCCAACACCGAGACGCGAAAGGATTTGCCGCTGGTCGCGAATTTCTTGCTGTCCAGCCGCAGCAATTCCGCGTCGCTCAAATGCGAGATATCCGACTTGGCGGCGAACATTTCGGCGGCGTAAACCGCGGTATCGACGCCCAGTTCGCCCGCCAGTTTTTCGGCCAGCGCCCGGTCGGTCGGTGTGGTGGTGGGCGAGCGGAATTCTAGCGTATCGGAAAGCACGCAGGACAGGATCAGCCCCTTGACCCAATCGGGCGCCTTGTCCATGTCGCGCCCGATCAGCCAGTGGATGACGGTCGCGGTGGCGGCCACGGGGCGCATGGTAATCTTGATCGGGTTGCGCGTGCCCAGGCCGCCGGTCAAAAGGTGGTGGTCGATCACCTCGGCGATGTTGGCGTCGTTGATGTTGTCGGGTAATTCGCCGGGATTGTTGGTATCGACGATTACCACCTCGTCGCCCGCCGACAGCACGCCCAGCGTTTCCGGCATTTCCACACCCCACCGGCCCAGCACGAACGCCGCTTCGGTATTGGGCGTTTCCAGCACGAAGGCCTGTGCGGATTTACCCTGCACCTCGCGCAGATACCATTGCCAGATCAGGGCAGAGCAGGTGGCGTCGGTGTCGGGGGCCATATGGCCGAAAATCTTGATCATTGGGTCAGAGGGTCCGGTGAAAGTGGAAATCATGGCGCGTTATAGGGGCGGCAACGGGTATTGTCACCCAGCGGATCACGGGATTTTCGCTGCTGGTAACCGACAAGCCGTGGGATGCCCGGCATTTGGGAATATGCCCCCCCAAAGCCCCGCGGCGATGGTCGCTACTTTTCAATCCATTGCAATAACGTAAGGCGATTGAATGTCGGGGGGTGGGCGAACCGGCATGCGTGCCACCGCCCGTCGCGTGGCCGGCCTATTCGCGCGTTTGGACGGGATCGGAATTTCCCCCGATCCCCGCGATTGCAGTTCAATACCGAAACTTGATCCGCGTGACCTTGTAACCGTCGCGTTGCAGCGACCGCATCAGCCCGTGCTTGCCACCAAGATGCAGCGCGCCCACGGCAACGAAGGCGTCGCCTTTGGCCAATGCCTTGCGCAGCGCAGGCAGCCACGCGGTGTTGCGTTTGCCCAGCATCCGATCCTGCCACAGCTTGGTGATCAGGCCAATCGCCTTGGGGTCGCCGAAACCCGCGAATTGCTGCATCTGCAATTGCCAGATCAGTTGAATATCACCCCGGTGGTACATGTTCAGCCGGGTCAGATACATGTCGCCCGGGTCGGATGCCTGAAAACTGAATAGCTCGGCGCGGATCATGGCGGCGTATTCCCCGGCGCTGAAACCCTGCATCGACTGGATCGCCTGAAGCGGGGTTTCCAGCCCCCGAACCCGAAGACCGGCACCGCGGGCGATCTGTTCGATCTTTGCATCCATGATCGGGCGTTTGTTCGGATTGGGCCGTCCGCATCCCAATGACGACATCTGCATATAGACGTACCAGGGCCGGGCCAGTTGCAGGATATCGTTCGTCAGACCGGCGGTTTTGGTGACCCGGCGCACAAAATGCCATTCTTCGGCGGAAAACTGTCGATGAAACCCGGTGGGCGATTTTGCCAGAAACTCGGACCCGTATTTGCGAATATCGCCGAAAAACGCTTTCTCGGCCGGGTTGGTGACCTCGACAAACAGGACCTTCGATTTTCGCAGCCGCGAAACCACGGTTTCCGGCATGCGCAATTTGCCCAAAGGCGGGGCGTGCATCGTGCCGAACAGGAACGAGGACTTGCCGTCTTTCGTGACCTTGAAGAAACGCCCGGTCGCGAACACGTCCTTGGACAACGGGGCCGTCAGCGCACTGCGCGAGCTTTTGGACAGTCCCGGCCACAAGTCGTTTCCGTAACAGGCGATTGCCTGACCGGCAGTCAGCATCAGCAATACGAGCCAGAGGGCGGTTTTCTTGATCATGCGGTTTCCGTTGCGTTCCGACGAAATCGAGTTCCGGGCAGTCTGTAACAAGCCCGGCCCGGTTGCAATCTTGCGGTGGTGAATTTCCGGTGATCGGTGAACCGGCCTTGACAGCGGGGTGACCCGGACTTAAATCGCGGCTGTTATCACTCTACGGTGGCGAGTGATAACATGTAGTCAGCCACCAAAGACATTCCGGAACACGCAAAACTAAAGGAGCGATTTCCATGGCATTCACACCACTGCACGACCGGGTACTGGTTCGCCGTATCGAAGGCGACGAAAAAACTGCGGGCGGGCTGATCATCCCGGACAGCGCCAAAGAAAAACCCGCCGAAGGCGAGATCGTGTCCGTCGGCGCAGGTGCGCGCGATGATGATGGCGAACGCATCGCGATGGACGTCAAGGCCGGCGACAAGATCCTGTTCGGCAAATGGTCGGGCACCGAGATCACGCTGGACGGCGAAGAATTGTTGATCATGAAAGAAAGCGACATTCTGGGCACGCTCTGAGCGACCGGGATCTCGATCTAAACCACACGAATTCAGGAGCAAGCTGATCATGGCTGCAAAAGACGTAAAATTCGGTACAGACGCACGCAACCGCATGTTGGACGGCGTGAATATTCTGGCGGATGCCGTAAAAATCACCCTCGGCCCGAAAGGCCGGAACGTTGTGCTGGACAAATCCTTTGGCGCACCGCGGGTCACCAAGGACGGCGTTGCCGTTGCCAAGGAAATCGAACTGGACGGCAAATTCGAAAACATGGGCGCGCAGATGGTGAAAGAAGTCGCCAGCCGCACCAATGACGAAGCCGGTGACGGCACTACCACCGCAACGGTTCTGGCGCAGGCCATCGTGCGCGAAGGTCTGAAATCGGTTGCCGCAGGCATGAACCCGATGGACCTGAAACGCGGCGTTGATCTTGCCGTCGGCAAAGTCGTCGCGCAGATCAAGGGCATGGCGCGCGAAGTCAAGGACAGCGACGAAGTCGCGCAGGTCGGCACGATCTCGGCCAATGGCGAAGCCGCGATCGGCAGCCAGATTGCCGATGCAATGCAGAAAGTCGGCAACGAAGGCGTGATCACGGTCGAGGAAAACAAGGGCCTCGAAACCGAGACCGATGTCGTCGAAGGCATGCAGTTCGACCGGGGTTACCTGTCGCCCTATTTTGTCACCAATCCCGACAAGATGACGACTGAACTCGAAGACGCGCTGATCCTGTTGCACGAGAAAAAACTCTCGTCGCTTCAGCCGATGGTGCCGCTTCTGGAAACCGTGATCCAATCGGGCAAACCGCTGGTGATCGTGGCCGAGGACGTTGAAGGCGAAGCGCTGGCGACCCTCGTGGTGAACAAACTGCGCGGCGGTCTGAAAATCGCCGCCGTCAAGGCACCGGGCTTTGGCGATCGTCGCAAGGCGATGTTGCAGGACCTTGCCATTCTGACCGGCGGTCAGGTGATTTCCGAAGACCTGGGCATGAAGCTGGAAAATGTCGGCATCGAAATGCTGGGCACCGCCAAGAAGATCGCGATCACAAAGGACGAAACCACCGTCATCGATGGCGCAGGCGAAAAAGCCGAGATCGAAGCGCGCGTCGCCCAGATCCGTGCGCAGATCGAGGAAACGACGTCTGATTACGACAAGGAAAAACTTCAGGAACGTCTGGCGAAACTCGCGGGCGGTGTTGCGGTGATCCGCGTTGGTGGTTCCACCGAGATCGAAGTGAAAGAGCGCAAGGACCGTGTTGACGATGCGTTGAACGCGACCCGTGCGGCCGTGCAGGAAGGTGTTGTCGTCGGCGGCGGCGTGGCGCTGGTTCAGGGCGCCAAGAAACTGGCCGATCTGAAAGGCGAAAACGCCGATCAGCAGGCCGGGATCACCATCGTGCGCAAGGCGCTGGAGGCACCGCTGCGTCAGATCGCGGAAAACGCCGGTGTCGACGGTGCAGTTGTGGCTGGCAAGGTTCGCGAGAGCGACGATTCCAACTTCGGCTTCAACGCCCAGACCGAGGAATACGGTAACCTCTTTGATTTCGGTGTCATCGACCCGGCCAAGGTCGTGCGTACGGCGCTTGAAGATGCGGCCTCGATTGCCGGTCTGTTGATCACCACCGAAGCGATGGTTGCCGACAAACCCGAACCCAAGGGCGCTGCCGCACCGGCGATGCCCGACATGGGCGGCATGGGCGGCATGATGTGATACCCTTCGCGGTGTCGTCCCGGACTTGATCCGGGATCGCTTGAGACAACAAGGGGGCTGCCGGTAGGTGGCCCCTTTTTCGTTCGGTAGTCCAGAGTGACGACCTCGGCTCAACCGGCGTTCATGTGCGCCGGTCAACAGACTTTTCTTGACCGGGAATGCCTGCGATGCGACCGTTTTGAGATGCAAGTCGGATCACGGTAATCTTGTCATGACAGACCAAGAAAGACGCAAACGGAAATTCTCGGCGATCATCATCGCTTACCCGCTGGCGATGTTTCTTGTTGGCGCGGCGCTGAACTGGTTCGCCTTTGGGATTAATCCGGCTGTCATTTCGTTGCCTTCGCACGAGATCCATTTTGCATGGGTCGTTGCAGGCGTTTTTCTGGTGATCAACCATACATGGCTGATGACGAGCACCGAACTGACTCGCCTCAAGCACGATATCCGAACAACTCCCGAAGAGTGGGATGCGGCCGGAACGCTTGAAGAAGAGATTACCAAAAAAGGGTGGCGCGAGCTTGCACGACGGCACAACGCCCATCGCAATGTCACCGAGAATACGGTCCACTTTGTCTTTTCCGCCCTTGTTCTCGGTTTTACGTCGCCGACACCAGCGGCGGCGCAGGTCTGGATCATTGGTTTTGCCGTGGCGCGATTGGGTTATACCTACGCTTATCTCAGTGGCAGGGACGACGTGCGCGGAATATTCATGAGCCTGAGTTTGGTGGCACTTTACGGCATCGCAAGTTATCTGGTGATCGGTTTGTGGATTTGAGGGAATGGCGGTCCCGACCGCGATTTTCGTTCGACGACCGATTCCACGGGCCCGACATCCCGGTTGCCAGCGCACCACATACCGCTGCCGCCCTGGCTTTTGTGTTCTAGATGCCACCCGCCATTGTGCGGTGATGATGATTTCAGATGGTCAACATTGGCGAAAGAATGGCGATACGTGTCCCGAACGGCCGCGACATTTTTTTCAAGCACTTCCATTTGGGATAGCGCGGCTGTGTCGGAATTCCGCTCGCAGGCGCAGACTCACATGAACGCACGAACCCAAAGCCTTCATGACGGGGTTTCAACACAAAATTTGTGAAGCCGTCAGTGCCCAATCGCGAGCGATCGAACGATGCCTCCAAGAAACGGGATGGCTCAAATCCGGTGCCCGGGCATTGGCGGATGGTGCGAAAATTTCGTCAACAATGACCGAAACCGGTGACGATTTACCAACGGCACGGTCAGGGTTTCGAAAATCGACTCTTGCGGGCCTGATTGGGACCAGCAACCGATGGGAAAGGCTGCCTGGCCGAAAATGACTAAAATATTTTAGTCACGCAACAAAATCCAATACAACATGTTGCTATTCAACGATAATATCCAATTTTCCTCGACCCCCCAAACCGAATTTTCCTTGTTATTCCTGCGATCGGGCACCAATTGTCGACCGGTCAGAGGGTCGCCGAAAATGTTCATCGTTCCGCCTGCGCGGCTTCTCGACGGACCGGGTGTTTTGTGTCACCCGGCCTGTTGATTTGCCGACCTCACCTCGGGCCAACGGTCACGCAACCGCCTTTGGGTGCGCCTGCTCAGGTTGCGACGCCACCGCATTACCGGCCTCGACGTCGGCCTGGCATTCACACCGCGCCCGCACGACACACACCGAACCATGGCATTCCCCGTTTGCACCCCCCAGCGTCGCGGCTTACCATTGCGGGCGGGGGCGGGGATGCAGGACAGGAACTTACATCAGCGCATGTTGCGCGGCGATCAGGCGGCGTTGGCCGGGGTCTATGCCTCGCTCAATCCGGTCATGGTACGGCTTGCCGTGGCGATCACAGGTAATCCGGCCCTGACCGAGGATTTGACCCAGGAGGCGTGGCTGGCGGTATTCGACAAGCTCGCGACCTTTCGGGGCGACGCGCCCCTGCGCCACTGGATATTGCGCATCCTTGCCAACAAGGCGCGCACCCGCGCCCGCCAAGAGGGCAAGCGCCGGAAAGAGGAGACCTCGATCGACGGACCGACCTTTCCCGAGGGCCATTTCTCCGATGGCGGCGACTGGGCTCTGCCGCCGCAATTGTGGGACGATCTGACGCCGGAACGGGTGTTGGCGGGCCGCGAAATCTGGCAAATCGTGCAGGGCGCGATCCTCACTTTGCCGGCAACGCAGCAAGCCATTCTGGCCCTGTTGGAGCGCGAAAACCTGAGCGCCGAAGCCTGCGGTGATCTGCTGGGCCTGAGTGCGGGCAATGTCCGGGTGCACCTGCATCGGGCCCGTGAAAAAATCCGCCGCACACTGGATGCCGAATTGGCGGACGCCGATAGAAATTGAAATAATCCTGTAACGAAATGCCTGCCGCCAAGTCCCTATACCAAGGGCCAGAGATTTTTGACCCGAAAAACCGGAGAAACCCATGCAAACATGCCGCGAAGTCTGCGAACAGGCGCACGATTACGTGGACGGCAACCAATCGCTGCTGTCGCGTGCCAAAATCGGTCTGCATCTGCTGATGTGCCGCAATTGCACGGCGTTCATGGATCAGGTCCGAAAGACGCGCAGCCTGATCCGGAACGACGCACAACCGGGTGCGGAAATGCAGGTTTCTTCTGAACTGATGGCGGCTTTTGCAAGGCAAAGCGCGAATCCGTCGCCGAAACAAGCGCCAGAGCGTGGCGCGAAAAAGGAGAAGTCTCAATGAACGTCAAAAACGGATTTATCGGTGGATTCATTGGTTCCGCCATTCTTGCCGTCGTATTCATGATGAAATCGTCCATGGGCATCATGCCCGAAATGAATGTCATCATGATGCTCAGCGCGATGATGGGCATGCCGCTGGCCATCGGCTGGATTGCGCATTTCATGATCGGCACGATCGTCTGGGGCGGCATATTCGCCGTTGCCAACAGCGCGATCCCCGGTTCGTCGCAGACGGTGCGCGGCATCGTTCTGGGCATCATTGCATGGTTGATGATGATGGTTGTGGTCATGCCGATGGCCGGTGCCGGATTATTCGGGCTGAATTTCGGAATGATGGGCGCTGCCATGCCGCTGATGCTGCACATCATTTTTGGCGCGGCCCTTGGATTCACCTACTCGCTCTTGAGCAAGGATCAGGCACAGACCGCCTGACGCGGGTTTCTGCGGGCTAACCCCCCCCGGCCCTTCAGGAAACTGCGAAGGCAATCTGCACGGGGCCGCCACAAGGCGGCCCCGAAGCGTATTCGCGGGCGCGGCGCAATGATATCCGGCAACGTCGCGGGTTCCTGCAAAGCTTCTATTTCTTGTGCAATGCCGCGCATCGTCTTGGTGAAACTGCGTTTCGGGATTGGCCCCATCACGATACTGAATGGAAAAACCGGATATGGCGTAATGTCTGTTGTCGCGGGTCTTGCCGGCCTCGTCGGAAGCCTCCCATCGGCCGGTCAGGGACGGATTTGCACAACCCATTGAGCCCTTGCAGCTAGATCGCCGCTTGCCGTTGGCGCATCAGCCAGACCAACGCCCCGGCGGCCAGCAACAGGAACGGCACCATCGCAAGGTTGACCGCGTGCCAGCCCGCCACGACGTCGGCGCCCGAGCAATTCATCAGCCCGCCCGAGGCGATGGACGCGACCGTGACGAACCCGAAAACGATCATGTCGTTGATGCCCTGAATGCGCCCGCGTTCCTCGGGCGTGTGGCTGGCGGCCAGCATTGTTGACGCGCCGATGAAGCCGAAATTCCACCCGACCCCCAGCAGGACCAGTGCCCCGAAAAAGTTGCCGATATGAATGCCCGCCAGACCGACAACGCCCGCGGCGGTCAAAATCACCAGCCCGATGGCAATGATCTTTTCGCAGCCGAACCGTGCGACCAGATGGCCGGTAAAGAAGGACGGTATGAACATTGCCAGCACATGCGCCGAAACCACGTCGGCGGCACGATCCTGGGTATAGCCGCAACCGACCACGGCCAGCGGAGTCGACGTCATCATCAGGTTCATCAACGCATAGGAAACCATCGCCGTAATGATCGCCACCGCGATGCGCGGATTGCGCAGCATCTCGATCCGGCTGCGCCCGGGCGGCGCGTCCGCCGAGGGTTTTTCCGGCACCGGAATATCGAGAAACAGGAACAGAATCGAGCCGACGACGTTGATCGCGATGATGCAGAGATAGGTTCCCAGAAACGGCACCGCCATCGCATCCGAAGTGATTTTGGTGAGCTGCGGACCGACAATCGCCGCCGCCAGCCCGCCCGCCATCACATAAGACATGGCCTTGGGCCGGAATTCCGGCCGGGCGGTGTCAACGGCGGCAAACCGGTAAAACCCGTGCGCCGACATATAGATGCCGGTGAAATATGAACCGACCAGAAACAGCGGAAACGAAGACGTCGCCAGGGCCCATGCGCCGATCATCGCGCCCGCCGCCCCGCCCGTTGCGCCGACAAAGAACCCGGCGCGCCGCCCCCAGCGCTGCATCACCTGGCTCATCCACGGAGCGGTGGTCATCGAGCCGAACACGATCATCGAAATCGGCAGCGTTGCCCAGCAGATGTTGCTGGCAAGCGTTTGTCCGGCCAGCCCGCCTAGCACGAAGATCATCGGCAATTGCGCCCCGATCGTCGCCTGCGCCATGACCAGAACCACGACGTTGCGGACGGCTTGTGACCCGGATATGACGTTGGTGGACATCAGACCGTGTTATCGCTGTGCCGGGGTGCTGCCAAGGGCCATTCTCCTCGGTCGATCACATGGGCAAACGAGCCGGACACGTTTCCCGAAATCAGCCCCATCGGCGGCAATGCATCGCCCTCGGCATTGGCGGCATCGAAAAGCGGGTTCCCTTGGGCGTGTTCGGTCGTGGCATAGTGGAATTCGTGGCCCGAAAGCGGCGTTTCCCACACACCGCCGCGTGGGCGCAGATGCCGATATCCCAGATGCAGTTCGCGCCGCGCAAAGCTGGAATGCAGCCGCAGCAGCCCCGCCATGCGGTGCGATGTGCCGTTCGCATCCGTCAGCCCATCGCCCAGCACCATGTAACCGCCGCATTCGCCATAGACCCGGCCCCTGACGGCGGCTGAGCGCAATCCGTCAAGGAACCGATGGTTGCCGGCCAACCGGCCCGCGTGCAGTTCGGGATAGCCGCCCGGCAGAAACACCAGATCCCCGGCTGGTGGCGCCTGATCGGCGAGCGGTGAAAACAGGCTGATTTCGGCACCCATTTTGCGCCAGTCTTGCAGAAGATGCGGATAGGCAAAGGCAAACGCCGTATCGCGTGCAACCGCAATTTTCTGCGCGGGCGGGGGCAGGGGGGGGGCCATCTTTCGCGCCGCAAGAGGGGCCGCCAGCGCCAGCAACGCCGCCAGATCGATCCCGTCGGCTGCGATGGCCGCGCAGCGGTCCAGAAACGGCTCGAGGTCGGGGCGCTCTTCGGCCTGGACCAGACCCAGATGCCGCGAAGGATGGACCAGCGCCGCCTGCCGACGGACCGCGCCGATGACTGGCAACCCCGTCGGCGCCAGCGCCGCGCGCAGCATCTTTTCGTGCCGGTCCGATCCGGTCTGATTGAGGATGATCGCCGCGACCCGAACATCGGGCCGGTGCCGGGCAAAGCCCATGGCAACGGCGGCGACGGACTGTGATTGCCGTGCCGTGTCGATGATCAGGACCACCGGCAGGTTCAGGTGGCGCGCAAGGTCGGCAGTTGCGCCCTTGCCATGGGGCGGCGCGCCATCAAACAGGCCCATCGCGCCCTCGATCAGCAAGTGGCCCGGCCCCTGGACAAGCGACTCAAGGCGCGCGGGCGTCATCGCCCACGCATCGAGATTGACGCAGGCAACGCCGCTTGCGGCGGCGTGAAACCGGGGATCGATATAATCCGGGCCGGATTTGGCACTGCGCACGTCCACGCCCTGCTGCCGGAGCGCGCGCAAGATGCCAAGCGTCAGGGTGGTCTTGCCGCTGCCCGATGCCGGCGCGGCAAGGATCAGCCCACGCCCGTTTCCTTGTGCCATCGAATTGTGGTCCCCTGAATGCTGTTGCCGCTTATCGCAGCCCGGATGCCGCGTGAAAAGCCCTTGGTTGGCGGGGAAATCGCACGCTCGCAAAATTCGACGGCAACCCCGGTTTCTTTGGCGTCTGCGGCAGGGGCTGTTTGGGGATCAGCCGGTGGCGGCGGCCTCAGGGATAGGTCGCTTTGCTGGGCCATTGCGGGATATTTTCGAGGCGAATGCCTTGCCGGCTGAAGGCCGGATAGGTCCGCCCGCCGTGATCACCGGACACGCGGCGTTCCGGTCCCGCGGTAGCGGCATCCTCCGTCCGGGGTGAAATCCCGGGCCGCGCGCTGCGCTCACGTCGCCCCGGTGGCGGCGTTGCCCTGATGCCGCGTTCAATCCCGCGGCCACAACCTTTTCCCATGCGGCCTGAAGGCGTGGGGTTTACCGGTCTCCCATGGGGGGGCAAAATCAGTGATATATAGCTAATTCCACCGGTCTTGCGGGCCGCAGGCGCGCAATCGCAACCCTGTGGCGAGGGGCGGGAAATCGGGGATTTTCGCGGTGAATTCCGATTGGCTCGGGCCGGGTGCGGCCCTATAGTCCGGTGCGATGACCAGAGGGGCAAAACCGGAACTGCGACGCGGCTGGACCACCGGCGCCTGTGCCGCCGCTGCGACCGGTGCCGCGCTCGACGCGCTTTGGGGGGACGGATTTCCGGGCGAAGTCACCCTGACGCTTCCGCGCGGCGAAAAGCCGGTGTTCGCCCTGGCATTTCAGGATCGCGGGCCGGACTGGGCAGAGGCCGGGATCGTCAAGGACGCGGGCGACGATCCTGATGTGACCCATGGTGCGTTGATCCGCGTGCGGGCGGAAAATGCCACGTCCGGCATTCGCTTTGCCGCCGGGGCGGGTGTCGGAATGGTGACCAGGCCGGGGTTGCCGGTGCCTGTGGGCGATCCGGCGATCAATCCGGTGCCCCGTGAAATGATGGCCGAAATGGTGCGCGAGAGGGCGGCCAGATACCGGCACACCCCCCACGTTCTGCTAACGGTTTCCGTGCCCGGTGGCGAAGAGATCGCTCAAAAGACCTGGAATCCGCGACTTGGCATCATGGGGGGCATCTCAATTCTGGGCACCACCGGCATCGTGCGCCCGTTTTCCTGTGCCGCGTGGATCGCGTCGATCCACAGGGGCATCGATGTGGCGCGGGCCACCGGTCAGACCCATGTCGCCGGGTGCACCGGTGCGACGTCGGAACGGGTGGTGCAGGGTCTTTACGACCTGCCGGATCA